>ERZ778023.2301-NODE-2301-length-24139-cov-62.402799_pt1 | contig 24139 bp, 23 predicted proteins | sample MGYA00375753_ERZ778023 | MGnify/ENA primary metagenome ERZ778023 (study PRJEB29350, sample SAMN05389822) | bioreactor metagenome | isolation source: Ammonium sulfate bioreactor | place: South Africa: University of Cape Town | collected 2014-04-04 ... | reverse complement strand
CGATGAATAGAGAGAGAAAAATTGCTGAAGGGTTCTGTGATTAAAAAAGCAAAAAAAAATATCTAAACGCATTCTCTCTTTCATTTGTAAGGCAAAAGTACTGGCAGAAGTGTCTACTTGAACGGCAAAAAGAAATTTTTTTTTCTTTTCTTTTCTTTTCTCGTCAAACTACGACGTCATTTCGTTTTGCGATTTACTCTATGTTCTAATTACAAACATATTCCATGAAGATTTTTAAAGGTATCTGAAACCATTTGTTGGTCAACGGGTGATCATTTTTTCATTGGTTAATTTTTTGCATTCTGTTTGATTTACAAAAGAATAGGAAATTTTATATTTCGAAGGACATTTTCACGAAGTAAGTCACTTCTCACTATATAGTTTACTCATCGATTATTAACTAATAGACATTATCTTGAAATAAAAAACAGACACGTTTTTTACGATTTTCATATCTGATAAAAGATAACGATGGTTAATCTGTGTGTTTAAGACTTTGAATTCTTTTTTGACAGAAATGTTCGAAGTACAAATCGTACGTTTCTCTGTAAGGATTCAATTAAATTTACCGAGAGATTTTCTAGCTCTATAGGAAAAAAATTTGAGTTCTGCAAACATTCACTGTATTACTCATATAGAAGCCTGACATCAATCAGTAGAAACATAATGTCATATTAGCTGAATATATCATCATGAAACGTAAGCTTACATTTTCTTTAAAAGAATTAGGTATCGAATGAAAGAAATTCAAGCTATACTTTTATTTTAATTGACAAGCACAGCGAGCATAATTATTCCATTTATAAGCAATTATGTTAGATTTTTCTTTCTCTCTTCGACATACGAGTTCAAAGTTTGTAACGTTTACACAGTTTAATCATAACCCGTTATGTTTTTTTTCTTAAACTTAAGATAATTTCTGTTTCTGTTACTTAAATGTTTACCTATCGAGAAGAGATCGATGGTCTACGATGTGTTGCTATTCTGCCTGTGATATTCTATCATGCTGGTTTACGAATGTTTTTTGCTGGTGGTTACGTTGGTGTTGATATATTTTTTGTGATCAGCGGTTATCTAATAACAAGTGTTATTATTCATGAATGCGAAGAAAATAAATTTTCATTAGTCAATTTCTATGAACGACGTTGCCGACGAATTCTACCGGCATTATTTTTCATTTTATTTCTTAATTCATTCGTTGCTTATTTTCTTATGTTACCTGAACAATTAAAAGAATTTGGTGAAACATTAATTTCAATACTATGTTTAAGTTCAAATGTTTATTTCTCATGGAAAGATGATGGTTATTTCAGTCAATTGAGTGATTTAAATCCATTAGTTCATACATGGAGTTTAGCTGTTGAAGAACAATTCTATTTCGTTTTTCCGCTTCTATGTTTTTTCTTCTATCGTAAACGAACATTTTTCTATGGTTTTATTCTCTTTTGTGCAATAGCAAGCTTGATAGTTTGTCAATGGGGTGGCAATATATCAATTCGAAAAATCAATGAATTTCAAATGTTTTCTCAACCGCCATTAGCATCATTCTATCTTCCATTTGGTCGTATTTGGGAATTATTAATTGGTTCATTTCTTGCTTTTTCTCGTTCGATAACAACAACAACTAACCGAAGATATTCTCAATTATTTTCATTTCTTGGTTTACTTCTTATTCTTCTTTCGATTGTTTTCTTTGACAATCGTCTTATTCCACCATTCCCGAATATTTACACTCTGATTCCAACATTAGGTTCAGCATTGATCATTCATTTCGGTGAACAAACCACATTCGTCGGATATCTTCTTAGTACACGTTTCTGTCGATGGATTGGTTTGATATCCTATAGTGCATATCTTTGGCATCAATCGATTTTAGCCTATCTTCGTTTATCCTCACTGAATCTATCCGAAAATCTTTTGACTATTTGCACAATTGTCACTGTTTTTCCATTGAGCGTATTCAGTTATTTTCTTATTGAACAACCATTTCGTGATAAAAAACGTTGTTCTCGACAGATGATTTTTATTCTCTCGGGTTTGTGTGCATTTGTAACATTACTCATGGCATTATTTTTAATTCGAACAGCGAATCAACGTTCGACAATCGTCGATGATGGTAAAGCTACTGGTACTGATACGTATCTATCTGATTTAAAAAAATACGGCCATTGGCAATATGTTGTTCGTGATTTTGATAAATTGGGAGCTAAGAAAAAGAAATTTTCGACAACAACAAATTCAATAACCAACACTCGAACGATTTTAATTGGCGATAGTTTTGCTCAGGATTTTTATAATATGATTATTGAAAATCAACGAATGAAAAAAAACGATATTTTAGTTTATTTTATCTTTTCACGTTGTCAAATTTACATGGGTAATGAAGATCGAAAACGTTTTATTGAACCTAAACATCATCAACAATGTACGAATAAAAATGACATTAAACTTGCTTTACCACTTATTCGTCAAGCAAAAACGATCTTTTTAGCAAGCAATTGGTACTATTGGAGTGCCGAACGTTTACCAACAACATTGAAATTATTGAATCTTACGAAAGATCAACAAGTATTTATTATTGGACCGAAACATTTTGGTGATGTTCGACCAAAGTTATATGTAGATAAAACGAAAGAATATCGTTTGAAACAATATCAGTATCCGAAAGCTAAAGTTATTGAAGTGAATAATTTATTACAGAAAATTCTCGATAAATCGATTTATGTTAATGTACAAAAACTGATTTGTAAAGGTGTTAATCAAACTTGTCCATTGTTTACACCAGACGGCAAATTAATCTCGCATGATGGAGCACATCTAACGAAATATGGCGCACGTTTTGTAGGAAATGTCATTTTTAAAAATAAACCTTTGAATAAAATCAAATAGAACGAAAGAACAAAACAAAATAAAAACCTTTGTTATTTAAGCTTATACACGTGTATTGAGTAGATAAGAAGAAAAAAACAATACGATGAGTGCAAAAATATATGAAAATCCTGATGAATTACGTCGTGATATTCGTTCGGGCGAATTCACAATAAATACAAGCAGTCAATGTCCTCAATATCTTCAAGCGAACATGGCCATTCTACCATCGAACATAGCCGATCGATTTCTTGAATTCTGTCGATTAAATCCCGGTGCATGTTCGATTTTAGAAATGCTTCCCGCCGGTTGCTATCAACCAGCCAAACTCACTAAGACTCAAGCCGATATTCGAACTGATCTGCCGAAATATCGAATCTATAAAAATGGCGAATTAGTCGACGAAAATGTGACGGATATTCGAAAGTTTTGGAATGATCAATTGGTCACATTTCTACTTGGTTGTTCGTTTTCATTCGAATATGCTTTACAACAGAATGGCGTTCGAATAAAAAATATCGATGAAAAGAAAAATGTTTCGATGTATAAATGTTTGAAAAAGAAATGTCCGGGACCGTTCAAAGATGTTTATCTTGTTGTATCGATGCGACCAATTCGAAATGACCAAATCGATCTCGTTAAACAAGTAACTGGCCATCCGAAATTCGCGAAAACTCACGGCGAACCATTGTATTGCGGATATAATTATGCTGAAGAATTAGGCGTCAATGAAGATTTAAGTCAAGTTGATTTCGGTGATCCGGTTAGTTTAGATAAAGAAACTGAAACGCCTTGTTTTTGGTATTGTGGTGTGACGGCTATTATGGCGGCAATTGAAGCGAGCAAAGTCGATCAAAGCATATGCATAACTCATTCTCCTGGGCATATGTTTGTCTCAGATGTGAAAGATGATGAAGAAATTCCCGATTAAAACTTCTGAATTTGGCCCTTAGTTTGACAATGTGTGACATCTATTTTTTTGATTGATGATTGATTCGAAGTTATGCCCACATCTATATAATAAAAATGAAATAACCCTTCTCTCAGTACTCTCAGTAGGTTTAATTGAGAAATTCAATTGCAAAATGCCGACACGGTAAGTTTGATTTTGAGAATGTTGAGCGTTTGTCGTTTTTTTTTCTCTTGAAAATTAATTGAGAAGCGCGTTGCCCTACTCTTATTTTAGATAGGCAATCGATTGGTAAGACCAAATCGTTTGAAAAGTCACATCAAATTGAACAATTGTAAAATTCACGAAAGGGTTTCGTTTTTCTTCTATGTTTAGAAAACGTTCATCGAGCTCATCATCGTCGTCATCATCGTCCTCGTCAGATTCGTCAGCACATCGCTCGAAAACCGACCGAGAAAAGAAACGTTCGAAACAATCATCGAGTCGAGACCGACGAAAAAAAGATGGCAAATCGAAAAAACACTCGAAAAAGAGCAAATCATCACATCGTTCACCTGCTCGAGATAGTCCATCGATTCCAGCCATTGTTCCACCGACGACCAACGAGCCACTCGATAAAGAAGCCGAACAGAAACGTTTGGAAGAAGAAATGCAAAAACGTAAACATCGAATCGAACAATGGCGTGCCGAACGCCGAACTATGCTTGGCATTGACAAAGCCATGCAACAATCAGTCGCACAAGCTGCTAAAGGCAAAACTTGGTCATTGGAAGATGAGGGTGACGAAGATGAAGATGATCTACAGAATGTTGTCATACCACCGGTCGATCTCAAACGTGATCTCGCCGCTGCACGAGAATCAGCTTTGAGTTCTCAAGCTGAAAAACAACGTGAAGCACTTGAACGTGCTGCACAAGCTGCAGCACTTGCATCGGCTGCTGTTGTCAGCTCAGCCAATCCTCAAGAAGACGACGATGAAGAAGATCCATTGGATAAATACATGGCTGATATAGCAAAGGAAGTGAAAAGCTTTCGAGGAAATACGGGCACGATTGTTACATCGAAAGCAAACGGTACGAAACCGACAGAACCAACGATAAAAGTCGAAGAACCAACGGACACTACTGAGCAATCGACAGGCAATAATTCTCGTGTGACAGTTCGAAGTGGTGTAGCTAAACGTGCGAAAGAAAAAGGTTTAATTATGGAACAAGATATTGATGGATTGGAATATTCGTCGGAAGAAGAATCAGCGAAGCCAACCGAAGATTTCGATGAATTACTTTCGATGACTTCGAAAAAAACGAAAACTGAAATGATCACAACCAATCACGAGAAAATCTTCTATCGACCATTTCGAAAGGAGTTCTATTCTGTCGTGCCAGAAATTGCCAAAATGACCGATTTAGAAGTGGCTGCCTATCGCGAAGAATTAGACAGTATTAAAGTCGTTGGCAAACGTTGTCCACGACCGATTCAAACCTGGTCGCAATGTATTACTTCAGATAAAATTTTACAATTATTAAAAAAGTAAAAAAAGAAAAAGAAATCGTAGAACTAATTCATTTGATATCATATTTTGTTTTCCTAGACTGGAATACGAAAAACCAACACCAATTCAAGCTCAAGCATTGCCGATTATCCTTTCAGGAAGAAATATGCTTGGTATTGCCAAAACTGGCAGCGGCAAAACACTCGCATTTCTTCTTCCTATGTTTCGACACATCAAAGATCAACCACCTTTAGAAGGTGACGATGGTCCAATCGGTAGGAATGCCTTTTGTTTTCTTGAACTTATTTTCATATTTCTTTGTTTTTAGCAATTATTATCACTCCTACTCGTGAATTAGCGTTACAAACAACGAAAGAATGTAAACGATTCGGTAAATTATTCAATCTTCGTGTTGTTGCAGTTTACGGTGGAACAGCGATATCCGAGCAGATTGTATGTTGATTGTTTGTTTGTTTGTCGAAAGATTCAATATTATAATTGTATTTTGTTTTAGGCGGAATTGAAACGAGGAGCTGAGATTATTGTTTGTACGCCCGGACGAATGATTGATATGCTTGCTGCAAATGGAGGTAAGAAGGAAAAAAACGGTTCTCGAAGTTTGTCTTTCATATTTTTTTTTCTAGGAAAAGTAACGAATGTTCGACGTGTAACGTATGTTGTTGTCGATGAAGCTGATCGAATGTTCGATTTGGGTTTTGAACCACAGGTAAATGATTTTGATGTTGGTCTTTCTCGAAAGGTTAAATTCGATGATTTAGGTAACAAAAATTCTCGATAGTGTCCGACCCGATCGTCAGACAGTGATGTTTTCAGCGACATTTCCTAAACAAATGGAAGCATTAGCACGAAGATATCTTCACAAACCAATTGAAGTTACTGTCGGAGGTCGAAGTGTCGTATGTAAAGATGTTGTTCAACATGTCGTAAGTTGCCTTTCGTTTTCAGTAAAACGATATTCTTTGCTTGTTTTTTATTTGTAAGATCGTACTCGAAGATGATCAGAAGTTTTTAAAACTCCTCGAATTACTCGGTCTTTATCAACAATTAGGTTCCGTCATTGTTTTCGTTGATAAACAAGAACATTGCGATGAACTTATGAAAAATCTCCTTCGACATTCCTATCCTTGCATGTCTCTACACGGTGGCATCGATCAATACGATCGAGATTCGACAATAATCGATTTCAAAAGTGGTGATATACCATTAATCATAGCTACTTCAGTTGCATCTCGAGGTCTCGATGTCAAAGACTTGATTCTTGTTGTTAATTACGATTGTCCTAATCATTATGAAGATTATGTTCATCGTTGTGGACGAACAGGTCGTGCTGGACGAATGGGCTATGCCTATACGTTTATTACACCCGAACAAGAACGATATAGTGAAGTAATTAAACGAGCTTTGGAATCATCAGGTGCGGAAGTACCTGAAGAATTGAAATTATTAGCTGATAGTTACGAAGCAAAAATGAAAGCCATGGGTAAAACAGTGAAAAGTGGCGGCGGTTTTAGTGGACATGGATATCGATTTGATTCGTCAGAAGTTCAAGCTAAAGAGAAGGAGAAAAGAGAACAAAAAGTTGTTATGGGTCTTGCCGATTCGGATGAAGATGAAGAAAGTCAAGATATTGATCAGCAAATTCAATCATTGTTCAAAAGTAAAAAAACAACTAAAAATAAAGGCGATGCTCCTGTTCTACCCAATGCTGTTACAACGGGTCAAATCGATGAAAGTGGCAATGCAACTGGTGCTGTCAATGATACAGCATCGAAACTAGAATTAGCCAAGAAATTAGCATCGAAATTATCATTTGCTAAATCAGAATCTCGAGATTCATTACAAGATGCCACAACAGCTATATTTCAACGTGGTAATCCAACATTGAACACATCGGTGTCGAATCGTACCAAAGCTCAACAACGTGCTGATGAATTAAATCAAAAATTGAACTATCAAAAGCCCGAAGAAGAAGTACAAGTTGCACAAGAAACTTGTAAGATATTCGAAGAAGAATTAGAAATCAATGATTTTCCACAGAATGCTCGGTGGAAAGTTACGAGCAAAGTATGTTATCGTTGCGTTTTTTGTCACTCAATTGTTTTCATTTGTTATATTTTAGGAAACATTGGCACATATTTGTGATTATGCTGAAGTTGGTATGGCTGTTCGAGGACAACATTATCCAAATAATAAAGAAGTTGCACCTGGTGATAGAAAACTTTATCTACAAATTGAATCATTGACTGAACGTGGTCTACAATTAGCTAAAGCTGAAGTGGCACGATTGATTAAAGAAGAAATGATGAAAATGGTAAATCGAAAAAGTTTTTTGAAATTCACACTTTTTATTTTTCTTTTCCATTTTAGCAAAATCCAACCTTACAATTGGTTAATCGTGGTCGTTATAAAGTTCTTTAAACTAAATATCTGTTTTTGTCTAATTGTATTATTAACATAATAAAACTTTGACAGTTCAGTCGAAAGAAAAACAAAATAGTTGATTGATCAGCAGCGCCATCTATTGACAACTTTCATCTTTTTTTTTCTTGATGAAAGAAATTGTACAGAAAAAATGAAATGAAAATTAAAATCAATTGTTGAATTGAAAGAAAAATTTTAATTTGTTCTCAATAGTTCAATCCTAATCAACTAATCGTGATTATTTATTTATTATTTATCTTTTGCTTTTCTTTAATTGCGCATCAACAAAAAGTAAAAGAGAAGAAAAAAGAATGTTCTATTAATAGAATTTATTCTATATTTATTTATCGTCTAAAATTACAACTAAACTCCAAGTATTATTACAATCAGTTGTAAAACAACAACAGAATGACAACATCAGCTGATGAAAAAGCCGAAATCGATGCACTTATTGCTCAATTAAGTCCATCGAAAATCGACTCGAATGTAAACGAACAAAAACGTGTCTATATTCGACAGAATTCCGGCTCGAATACTAACAATGTTCAACAATCAGGCTCACCGACGGATGCACACAAACATTTACTACAAAAGAATGCGAAAATCTACAAAAAGAATGATCGTAAATCTCGTCAAGGTAAAGGTCGTGGTTGTCCGAAGAAAGGCGGTGCTGGTGGTAATTTTACTTGGGGTTCATTTGGTTGCGAACTGCTTGATGAATACAACGAAGATATCGATGAAGAAGATGCCGATGATTACGAATACAATCAAGCTAAAGAAAAACATCTCGCTGCCAAAGCTGCTGCTGCTGCTGCTGCCGTCGTCGTCGAAAAAGGCGAGCAACAAGTCAAGACATTTGACAAGGATATCAAGCCGATTATCGACGAATATTTCGTCAACGGTGACGGCAATGATGTTGTACAAAATCTACGCAAATTTAATCTTCGAACTTATGCTGATGGCGAACTACTTGCCTATATCATGACACTAGCATTAGAAAAGTCCAATGTTCATAAAGAATTAATCTCTCGTCTTTTACATGATCTCAATGGGAAATGTTTTCGTTCGAATGATTATATCAATGCCTATGATATTCTGTTGACAACATTGAACGATCTCTCGCTCGATAATCCGCAATGTTCAAGTGATATTGGCAAATTTCTTGCGCGTTCAATCGCAGATAAATGTATTGATAATCAGCAAGGCAAATTCTTTGCATGTTATAAAGGCAATGTTCGATGCGAAAAAATGCAAGCAGCATTAGATAAAGCTGAAACTCTCGTTTCCATGGGCGATTTCTATTTTCTTAATAATATTTGGGGTGCTCAATCAAGTAAAACGAATTTATTATTTTTTTTGAAAAGTTTAAATTCTCATGTTTTGTGTGTGTGTGTGTGTAGGTGGGTTTCGTCCTGTTCGAGAACTAGCTGATAAGATGAATTTTATGATTCATGAATATTATGACAGTGGCGATAGTGACGAAGCAATTCGTAGTTTAAAAGAATTGAATGTGCCACATTTTTTTCATGAATTTATCTACGAGCTCATTGAATTTTGTTTCGAAAAAAATACTGAACGGTTTGTAATCAACAAAAAAAAGCAAACAATCGAATAAATTCGTTTGTTTGTCTCTTTCAGCGCACAACAACTGACAATAGGTTTAATTGAAAAATTAAGTCAAACAACAGTCATTACCTATGATCAATTAAAAACTGGTATTTGTCGTCTAAGCGAAGATATCGACGATATTCAATTGGATATTCCCAATGTTTACGAACAATTACAAAATCTTGTTCAACAACTCGAACAAAAGAAAATCATCAATCATGATGTTATTGCTAATCTTCCTCTCAAAGGTCGAAAACGTTTAACAAGCGGAGACAAATAAACAGTTTTTTTTCTCGTCTTTTTCTTTTTGTAAATATTTCATCTTTACAGCAATAGACTTCGTATTTCTCCTATTGTATATTGTCTTTATTAATAAACATTCATTTTAATCCAATAATAATAATAATAATAATAACAAAAAAAAAAACGTTTGGTTTGTTCTAGACTAAAGCGAAGGATTATTAAGAGAACTCGTACGTATATGATTGAATCATGTCCGTCCTTGTTTCAAACATACCACCTTCTAATCATTCCTATTTGATAAATCAATACTTCAATGGCAAAAAGACGATGCATGTTAACAATGAACATGATCAAGTACCATTCGGTGTTGTTAGTTCAATGAAACAGCAACTATTGAAGAAATTGAATAAGCATGATATTCAACCGAATATTACTAAACAAATATCACATAGTCAAGATAATTTATTAGCAAATTCTCATTTACAATTCAAGGAAAATCGAATAGTTATTATTGATCGAACGCCATCGACTTATCGACATTCGTATTCGGAATCGATTGCTGATGAAGTACCAAAGCCAGGTACAGTCTCAACAGTAAAGGATATGTTCGAACGTCAGATACGTTTGAGTCGATGTGAACAACCGAACACACGTTCGACACGTACCAACAGTCGTCATTCGACACGTGCACGAAGCGTCTCGCCAAATGATATGGCGTTACGACAACGACGAACTGTTGCCGTACCAACAATGATATCAATACCTGATGTGATTATTTCACATCGGCCAACGAAAGAAATCGTTGTTATTCCGTCAGATAAAAATCAACAACAACAGCAATCAGTCGATTTTCGAAGTCGACTAGCAGTTTTCAGTCGAACGAACAACATTCCCGATGTCATTGAAACGAATACGAAATCATCGATATCATCAGGACAAAAGAAAGTATCAACACGAGTGCAATTCATCGATGATATTCAAATCTATGAATATCCATCATTTCGTTTGCTTATGTCAGAATATTCAACAAGTAGTAACAGTGATTCGGAAACAGATAATCATGCCGATGAACAGGATACCGATGATGAATTCGAACGAATCTATGCTGAATACAAGTCCAATGAACAATCGTTGGAAAGCAAAGGTACACAAAAGATGTCCTTCTTTGATTTTCTATTGGTTTTCCGAAAGAAAATATTTTCTCGTTCTGTCGTCAACATTTGATCGATCAGATATGATTAGTAATGCCTTTTTTTTTCTTGTTATTGCTTTTAGGATCATTCCAGACATTCCGACCGGCACATCTCGATCAATATGAATTAGGCAGCCAGCATGGCCTACAAACGTCAGATAGATTAACCAAAACCGAAAATGAGAAGAAGTCCGACCCAATTCGTTGGACAACAGATTTACTATTTTGATTATTATTTTATTTATTTTTTCTTTGCTGTTGTAATTAATCATCGATATTTAATTTTAAAGAAAAATTGATTTCAAAATTTGTCAGTTAAAAATCGAAAATTCATTTTTAGATTAACTAAAAAATTCGGCACCAAAAAAAAAACATGTCAAACACTGACTATGAACAATTCTTGCAAACACATCAATTTCAACTTGTGTTCAATAGTATACCTAAACATCTCTATCGACGTTTATATGAAAAAATGAAAAATGAAATATTCGATAGTGGCACCTATTTTCAATTATGCCCTGTCGATGATGACGATGAAGAATTAGAGAAGCCATTCAATCCTGAACGTCGATTCTATGTTTCGACATTAGAAAATGTTGTACTCGATCCTGAAAATGATGAAAATGCCATATTTTTAATCGATCACGCGTGGACCTATCGAATAAAGGACGCACGAAACGATCTGAAAACCATTCCGAATCTCTACGAACGCATGGCTACACTCATGAATATCAACACCGATACAAAAGACGATGGCATTGAACTTATTCTTCAACGTATGTGGAAATTCAATCAAACTTACACGTTAACATCGACACAACTCGAATCACGATTGGATTCGGACTGTGTTCCCGAACCTTATTGGTATGTTATGGATGAATTCGGTTCGGCTATTCGTCATTCAAGTTCGAATGCTAATGTTTGTTGTACGTCGTTTTTCTTCGAACCAACTCAAACAATGTTTACACTTCTCTATCCTATTGTTCGTATTGAACAACCGTATACAGAAATCTTTCGCAATTACGTCTACGATAATGCGAGTACATTGGATCGAAATGTTAAATTATTACCGTGGCAACGTGTTACTTACCGAAAGAAGATCCTACGAAATATAACAATTGAAAATTGCCCGGAAATTTTCATTACAAATTTAGAAGATAACACGGAAATATTCGAAGAATGTCATAAAAATGATTTTCTTGATGACAAAACAATCGAACAGGCATCGATTGTGATTGATCAAGAAAAAATCTGGAAAGTTTTCACTGATATCGATCTAGTTAAAAACACACTCACCGATAGTCATTTTCAGCTGGTCGATCAACAAGATCAAGCTGATATTATCTTTCTTAAAAAGCCTATTATCGATTATCGACAACAAACATTACAAAAAACCTTAATCAATCAGTATCCATTCGAAAATATTCTTACCAATAAGGAGCTATTAGCTTTAGTTACACGCCGATGGAAATCTCTCTACGGGTACGTCGAATAAACGAATGAACATTTCATTTGCGATAAGAAAATCAAACATTGAGTTAATCTAAATAATTTAGAATGTAAGGAAAGATATACCAAAGGTGAAGTAATTACATTAGAATGCACTTTCATTCTCTTACTAATTTTAACGACTATTTGGGTTTTCTATTCGACATTAGTTTTGTTTTATATTGAAATTTATCGAAAATCATTTGTTTTCAGTTCATCATCAACAGAAACAGATCCGTATGTTAAATCTCACGGTATACCACCTTGGTTACCAATAACATTCGATCTCACTTACGAATTACCTCAATTTGCGGTTTATTTTCAAGTAAATTTCGTTTCTATTGAATGAATAATAATGAAAAAAACAACAACAACGAAACGTACGTTTTTTGTTTAGTATCGAGAAGATCAACAAATTGACAATACATGGATCATCAAACCGATTAATCTCACGCGTTCGATTGATGTTGCTGTCACCAATCTATTCGATATGGCCATTCGTTTGCCTGAATCGGGCTCGAAAATAGCTTGCAAATATATTTCGAATCCGGTTCTTTTGAAAATTCCTGAAATAGCAGGCGGAGGTGTTAAGTTCGATGTTCGATATATTCTACTCGTACGAAGTCTTCGACCATTGAAACTCTATGTTCATCGAATATTCTGGCTTCGTTTTGCCAATCGACCGTATTCATTGAAAGAACTCGATGATTATCAAACACATTTGACAGTGATCAACTATCGAGCAAATAATCACATCCGAGAAATGGATTATGAGACGTTTTTACAACTCTATCATGAACAGTATCAACAACATCCGTGGTCAGAAATCGAAACGAAAATCTTCCAAATGTTTCGAGAATTATTTCATTGTGCAACTATGAAAGAACCTCCGTTAGGCATTGGTTCATGTTCGGCATCACGAGCTTTGTATGCCGCTGATCTGATATTAGAATCGACGGACAACAATGGCATTCAACCGAAATTATTAGAAGTTAATTTTACTCCTGATTGTTCTCGAGCATCAACATATTATCCGAATTTCTATAATCAAATATTCAATGCTCTCTACCGAGATCTGATCGATACACAAGATATTTTAGACATTTCAAACTAAACTAAATTAATATTATTATTTTTTTTCTCGTTTTTGTAGTCTTAATAATAATAAATCCAGCTATGGTTATGGAGAATTAATATTCATGTTTTGTTTGATTAATAATCGACTGAGATTGAGCTGAGCAAATTTGAATATATAAGACTCATTTTTCGTATAAGTTTCGATGGATTGTTCATAGGCATGTCGAGCTTGAGTTAAACGACCTAATTTTTCTTGAATAGCACCGATGGCTTGCAGACAAATAGCACGTCTTTGTTTCGATGTTGAATCAAGTTGAACACATTGTTCGAATTGTTCTAATGCCTGAGTGTAATTCGCTTGTTTTTCATAGATTCGTCCGAGATAGGAACGAATCGATGGGAGATGTTTAGCAGATGAATGAAGAGATAAATAATGAAAAATGTATTGACTTTGAATGAATTGATTTGTATGAAAAAGTTGTCGAGCTAATTGAAAGAAATTAATAGGCGTTGGAATCGATTGAGGATCGAGCAAAGTGAGTTTGATCGAATAGATTTGTTGGTCAATTTGCTCGATTTGATTTCGACGAAAGATTGGATTGAATGAAAGAAGAACGTACTGATCTGTATCGTGATAGTAATCGAATTGATTTAATGAAGTAAAAGGAAATGAACATGTTGTTCGATCGATATCGATTTCGTAGAGAATAGAAATTGAGTTCGATGTTTGATTTCGTGCCAATTCAAGTGAAAGATCGCGATCGATTGTAGTTAAAAGAAAATCATTGAAACAAATTAAAGAATTGGCATTAGAATTGATCTTTTGAAAATCTTCATTGGATATTGTTTGTTGAAAGTAAACGGTTAATTTCTCAGGAGACGAAGATTGTCGATGTAGATCAGCGATTTGTTGATGCAGTTTTTGAATAAAAAATGCGATCTTTTGGAAATTGTCAAGATCATATAAACGTAATGTTCGATGAATGATCGACGAGAGAAAACAATCACGTGTAAACCATTCAATAGGTGTGATTTGTTCATCAGTTGTTTGTTCGTATTCATCGATAATTTTCAATTGATTTTCATTTTTCGAATAGTAAAATCGAGCGTATTCGATAAGTTTGCTTTTATTTTCATTGGAAGATTGTTTATTTAAAAGAATTTCTTTGAATACTAACGAAGTTGAGTTGCAACAGGTCGTTGAAATGAGATCTTGATTTGCTTGACGAAAATCTCGTCGAATAGCTTCGAAAAGTGTTTGTAAATTCGAGTATATTCCTTTGATTTTATTTGTGATTTCAAATTCGATCGATTCATTCGAATAAATATAAATCGAATAGATTTCTTCGTGATTATTAATTGATCGATTTTCAGCGAAAGTTTTCGATGAAACAAGAAAAATTTGTTCGCCATGAATTTCTCGACGGATGAATTCCTGAAATTGTTCCGGATTCGAGAAGAATCTTTTTGTATTTATGAACGATAATAATGAACAATCAGGAAACGCACTTAGATTTTCATCGAACCAGATTAAAACAAAATTCTCAACCGTCAATTTCCTTTCAACAGACATTTTTAAATTTAAAATGACAAATAGCAACGCAAATATACGAGTTGTCAAGACCGTGCTTTAGTGACCTCCGTTGAGAAGAACGTCGCAAGAATAAATTGAATGGGCGTTTGCGCTTATCGATGTGATTTGTTCTTTCCTTTTTTTTTGGTTTTCTTACATACACACACAGACACACGAATATTCAATCCCTTCGCGAAACATCACGCGTTCACAGAATGACAATATCGTGAAGGTCGATCATCTAGGTCTGATATAAATGCACAAACAATTATTTTCGTATCATACGTACTCATAGCCACTAGATAAATACATTTCATGACATTAACACATTCAGAAAATCATATGGTACCTCAGCATTCTCATTATGAGAGCTATGTGAATTCGATTGATGTTCAAGCAACACCTTTATCGTCGGGTGAACTCAAACGTTCCAATAATGATAATTCTCATGCGTGTGAACCTATTCGAAAATGTTGTTTGCCAACGGTGAATTATGTTAGTTTATTAGAAAAGATTCAAAAAAATATCGAAAAGAAACAACGATGGTTTTCATTAGAATTCTTTCCACCACGAACAGCCAATGGTGCTGTTAATCTTCTCGGATGGTAAATCATATTTAAAACGTATGTTTTCATTTCAACGTTCAACTTTTATCTTTAGTTTCGAACGTATGTCTGCTGGTAAACCATTATTTTGCGATATTACTTGGCATCCAGCTGGCGATCCCGCTGGTACTAAAGAAACAAGTTCAATGATGGTTGCTAATGCTATGCTAAACTATTGTAGTATCGAAACAATGCTGCATATAACTTGTTACGGTGCAAAGAAAAGCACAATGTTAGAGTATTTAAATCGAGCGAAAGATATTGGTATTCGAAATTTATTAGCTTTACGTGGAGGTAAAGAAGAGAAACGAGACGATTGGTTTTCGTATTGAAAAACTTTTTAATGTTTAAGATCCTCCGGTTGGAGACGAATGGCATGCGGATTATAGTGATTTTCAATATGCAAGTGATTTAGTGAGATTTATTCGCGAACATTTCGGAGATTATTTTGTTATTTGTGTCGCAGGTAACACACGCTCAAGCTTTGTTGTTTGTTTTCTTTTTACAGGGTAATTTTTCGTTCGAAAATAGCTTATCCACAAGGACATCCAGACTCGAAATCGTACGATGATGATCTACGTTATTTAAAAGAGAAAGTTGATTGCGGCGTTGATTTCATTATCACTCAACTATTTTTTCAAGCGGATACATTCCTTAAATTTGAATCCGATTGTCGAACTATTGGTATTACTTGTCCAATTATTCCTGGTATTCTTCCTATACAAGTATTACAATACAAATAATCTTTCATTTAGTTGTTTTTCTACGAGCAAAATTCGTTGTTTAGGCTTACGCAAGTCTTCGAAATATTGTTCGTCTCGCTAAATTAGATGTTCCACAAGAGATTCTTTCGTCTATCGAACCGATTAAAGACAATGATGAAGCGATAAGAAATTATGGTGTCAACATTTGTCTTGAATTGTGTTATGATCTATTGAAATCAGGCAAAGTCTATGGTTTACATTTCTATACATTGAATCGAGAATTTGCAACGATTGAAATTTTAAAACAACTCGAACTTTGGTCGGAAGATCATTCATTACGAGCTCTACCTTGGAAGAAAATCTCGAATAATCATGTGCGTTGTCGAGAAAATGTTCGGCCAATATTTTGGAATCTTCGACCGAAATCATATGTTCATCGAACACGTGATTGGAATGAATTTCCCAATGGACGTTGGGGTCTTTCGTCAGCACCTTCATTTGGTACGCTCAAGAATTATCATTTGTTTTACATGAAAATCGATGCCACTAAAGACGAACTACTTGATGAATGGGGACGAGATTTAAAATGCGAACAAGATGTTTGGCAAATGTTTAGTTGTTATATTGCTGGAGAGAAAAATCAAACTGACAGGATTGTTCGACATTTTCCATGGACAGACGATGAGATATCGGGCGAAACGAAGTTAATTCAAAAACGTTTAGTTGAATACAATCGAAAAGGAATATTGACGATTAATTCTCAGCCAGCTGTCAATGGAAAAGCAAGTTCAGATCCGATTTTTGGCTGGGGAGTAGGAAATGGTTATGTTTATCAAAAAGCATATTTGGAATTTTTTACAAGTGAACAGAATATTCCGGCGTTACGAGAAGTTTTAAAACAATATCCAAATGTCAATTATCATTTCGTTAATAAATCAGTAAGGATAATTAAAACAAATGATATTGGTTTTATTTCAACAACGAAAAAATCTTCTAGGGTGAGGTCAATGAAACGAATAATAAAAATGAAGAGCCAATAGCTGTTACTTGGGGTGTATTTACCGGTAGAGAAGTTCTCCAGCCAACCGTTGTTGATCCGGATAGTTTTATGATTTGGAAGGTTCGATTTTTATTTGACTGTATTCGAAATATGTTTTTCTTTGTTTAGGACGAAGCGTTTAGTTTATGGATGGAACGTTGGGGTAAACTGTACGAACCGGAATCCCATTCCTATTCTCTCATTGAACGCATATCGAATACTTACTATCTAGTTAATTTAGTTGATAATGATTATCCGCAAGAATCTTGTCTCTGGTCGTTGTTAGATTCGATGTTAGAATATAAAAAATAAATATTTTTTTAAAATTGAAATTATTTGTAAACGAAAAATATAGAAATAAAAATAATATAATAAAACAATTTCGATAGTCTCGTCTTTTTTCAGACAGAATAAAATAAATCAAATATGAGTCGATCGACATTTTTAAATGTTGATGATACAAAAGCTGGTATGAATGATTTAGATAAAGAGAAAATTAATAAATTAATCGAAGATGCATCCAAAAGTAGGATGATGATTGAGATTTCGATAGTTTTTATTTTGTTATTGAAATAGATTCGAAATTTTATAAACAACAACAACGTCGTGAAGAAGTAATTAATTAAGATGAGAGAATATCAAATGAGAAATTTCATTTCTTTGTTTGTTGTAAAAGGAAAATCTTCGACGAATCGAAGTGAAATTATCGAAAATCAAATCATTTACATCATTTCAAATTGAACAAGCGGAAAAATCAGCAGATCGATATTTAGCTCAATTAGATAAAACTCGTGATTTATCTCGAACATTTTGTCATATTGATATGGACGCATTTTACGCCGCGGTTGAGGTAGAACAAAAGAAGTCAATCGATTCATATTTTGATTTTCTTTTTTTCAAAAATCTTATCAGATGAGAGATAATCCTGCACTTCAGCACGTTCCAATGGCCGTTGGTGGCGAAGGAATGTTGGTAAGAAATTTGTTTGTTATTTATTTATTTTTCTTCTGACGCAATGATTTATTGTTAAAGTCAACATCGAATTATCTCGCACGACAATTCGGTGTACGTGCAGCAATGCCCGGTTTCATAGCTCGTCAGTTATGCCCAAATCTTGTCATTGTACCGTGTGACTTCGATAAATATCGAATCGATAGTTCGAAAGTGATGTAACGATAACAATCGACAAAAAAAAACGATATTCTAAACATTAACGTCATCTGTTTTTCTTTTTCTAGGAAAATCTTGAGTGAATATGATGAAAACTATGGTTCATGTGGTCTTGATGAAGCATTTGTTGATTTAACAAATCATTTACAACAACGAATACACTCATCAGATCAACAACGAACATTTCCTAAAGACGAACAAAACTCAGCTACTGAAACAATAACCTTTGGTTTTACAGCCGAAGAAACTGTTCAAGAAATTCGACTTCGAATTCATCTAGCAACTCGTCTAACAGCTAGTGCTGGAATTGCATGTAATATGCGTTTAGCAAAACTATGTTCAGGTTGACTCGATCTTTGCCTTTTTTTACTTCATCTATGCATTACTCCATCATTATAGATATCAATAAGCCAAATGGTCAGTATCAATTAGAATCGAATGTCAATGTTATTATAGATTTTATTCGAAATTTCCCAATAAGAAAAGTAAAGAGAGAAGAGAAACAAGAATGTGCCCGAGTTGAAGAGATATATTTCAGATAAAAGGTATTGGCAAAGTCACGGCATTACATTTGCAATCGCTCGATATTCAAACAGTTAATGATATTTATTTGAAACGTGGAATTTTGAAATTAATTGAATATTCAACAACATTTGATTTTCTCATGCGAGTTTGTCATGGTTGTGGTTCGACAAGAATCGAACATGATGATATTCAAAAGAGTATTGGACATGAAACGTTTGTGTTCAAACATTTCAGAAAAAAAACTAGAGAATGAAATTGTTTTTTTTTGTTCTATTAGAACTTTTAATAATACAAGTGATGCTTCACAATTGATTTCTCTTTGTCGTGATCTTGCAAAGAAAGTCGTCGATGAATTAATATCTGATCAGATTGTTTGCAAACGTGTAACATTAAAATTGAAAACTATGAATTTCGAAATACTTACACGTTCGAAAACGCTTTCATCTCATACAGATTCATTGAATATTATCACAGAAAAAGCAGTTGAAATATTGAAAAATGAACTTGAACAAGATCTTCAATTGCCAGCATTACGTTTAATGGGTGTTCGTGTCGCAGATTTAAAAGCAAAAAATACGAATCTACCAATTTTACAATTCTTTTCAAAATCAACAACAACAAATTCATCCGAAGTAGCACATGAAATTATTGAAGATGGTGATGATGAGGATGATGAGTCTAGACCTGCAAGTCCTCATCAAGAAACTTGTGAAGCGAAATATATTGATGAAGATTCGAGTAGTAATAGTAGTACAACGACATGTCCTGTTTGTCAGAAAATGCTCTTAGGTGATAATGATAGAATTAATAAACATATTGATCTATGTTTAAACGGTGAAATGATTCGAACGACAATTAAAGAACAAGAACAATCAGCATGTTCGTCAACTAAACGAACTCAAACCAAAACGACGCCAATAGCTAAACGACAAAAACGTAATCTCAATGTTTCAACGACGACACAAATCAATGGAATTGGCAACTATTTTTTTAAGTCAGATAAATCTACTTAGATCACTTTGAGAAGACTTTTTTTATGAATAAAACTTTCTTGTTTAATAAAATAAAAATTGAAATGCAACCAATTTACATTTATCTTTCGTAGAACTGACGATGTAGGCTCAGTTTCCATTATACACGTAAACTGAAAAAGTACTCGCTATTTGAATCTTATCAGTTAATCGATGATCTTAGCGATAAAAGGGTGTAAATGTTCTAGTTATCAAACAATAATAATGGTCAACAATTATAATGAAGAAGAATATGAATTGCCCGTCGAAATTGAAGATGTTGAGATGCCATCTGCACTCCGAACATATTCGTTAGCAATGAATACATTGATTTTCGCATTTCAAGCTATGAAGATGTAAATACGCACATGTCGTATCTTCTCTACTATAATTGAATCGAATGACCTGGATTGATCACTCACCCTTTTACTGGTAGTTTCATTTATTTTACTTATCATTTATTTTGTTTCTAAAGATAAACAATTTCTCTTAGCAAAAGCATAAGTATGTTAATATGCAAAAAATAAAGACAAAAATATAGATAATATATTTGCTCATATAGATCGATGACATAGCATTATCAATAGATGTTATTGTTGTTGAATGTGTTGTTGAAAATGTTGATAAAGTCGATGAATGAACTGATTTATTGGGGAGACATGCATATTCGATTTCATCATGTAATACCCTTGGAAGTTGAAAGTATGGGTAATGCCGACTGATTTCGATACAATCAGCTAATCGTTCTCCATAAAAATCACGACATACACAAACATAAATATCATCATAAAAACATAATACATTTAATGAATGATTTTGACATGGAACATGATAATATTTCAAACGACGAATTAATTGCATTTCAACTATACTTTCAGCAAATATTTCACCTATAGATTGACAACGATATAACGAACTAAGAGTATCATTTTTAATTAAATAATAATTAGATAAAATTTTAGCAATAATATAGTTGAAAGTGGCATATGGATATGAATATATGATAATTGAAGTTTGATTTGGACATACTACTCTTGAATTTACATCTCTAGTACTATCTAATTCAATGAAATAGAAAAATACATAAGTCGGCGAAGAGAATTGAATACTTTCATTCACTAAAATTATTCTTTTCTGGTCAATCCAATCACAGCCATCATCCCAAAATCCTCTAGGACAGATACAATAATATCTTTGACTTTTACCACGTGTTAAATAATCATTTTCTGGTAAACATAAACTTCCATTTCGACATGGATTTTTTTTGCAAATATTATTTGTTACTAAACATCTCGGACCAAATTTATTCATTGGACATACACATATCGAACGATTATTAGCTGTAATACCAACACATAATGAATCCGATGAACAGGAACATACATGTGAAATTTGACAATATTCTCCTGCCCAACCCGGTTTACATCGACAAAAATACTTATCCTGTTTGTTTAAATAGTGTACACATTCACCATTCATACATTCATGATTTAAACATGTTCGAATCGTATCAGTTAATTTCGGTAGATGAATTTGAAAAGCAACACGTTCTACTGGTAGAAACGGAAATTTCAATTCGATAAACATACTTCCATGATAAACTAATGCTATTGTTTCATAAATATCAACATGTACAAAATATTTCTTTGTTATATCTTTTGGTTGAGTTGAATAAACTAATTGTACATGATATGCACGTAATACGTTGTTCCAGATTAAACTAGATATTTGTCGATAAGAATGAATAATCCGTTGATTACTATTATCAACTAATGAAATAAGAAATACAAATGGTGTTTGCGCAGATGGATTATATTCATCTATGTTAATGACAAGACTAACACGTTGATTTTGATATTGACAACGATCTCCGTAGTAACTTTGTGGACAAAAACATACTTGTGATCTTAAGCCTTGAACAGATAAACCGTGATGACAAATAAATTGATGTGATGAATCGGATTTTGTTTCGAAATTTATTTGATTATGAAGAATTAATGAAGCATCAATCGTTGTCTCGCAATATTTCTTTAATTCATCCATATTCTCATTACAATTATAATTCGATAAACAAAATTCATTCCAAGAAATACATTGATAATGAGTATTGTTTTCACAATAGACAATCATTTCTAAAGTATTTTTCGAACAGAATCTCGGTTCATCGACTCGACCAACACAATCAATAATACCATCATTCATTTTTTCGATAGACAAATATATAAATTCATTCGTTAAAATTGAAATACAAATATATTGATTTGATAAAGACTTCATTGGAGAAAAAGTCCAACAACCCTTTTCGTCAGTACCATTTGGACAATCCCAGACACGATCACATCTTGTCTTTCGATTGTTGCATGGCCATTGTTCACAATCAGTTTCATCTGTATGGACTTGTCCATCGCTTTCAATTTTCTTATGACTAACATATTTATCACAGATGTCAAGAAAATGAATTTTTGGTTTATCTAGAGGAATCGATGCTTTTTCATCGCTAGAGCAGACATCATAAAGTTCTTTACAATCCTCGTTTCCATCTCGAATTCGACGTTGAGAAATACATTTATCTTCATATAAACATTGATAAAATATATTTATATCATTCATCCAACAAAATTTATCGACAGCAGTTTGTCCTTCATCATCGTTATAATCACAATCTCGAATCCCATCATCAATATAATCTATTTGAATACATTTCGATGAATTTTGACATTTATACATATAAGGACTTGAACAGACAGTTGAATCATCGTATATTATTGTATTACAATGAGTAAGTTGAGAGTAAACAAGTTGAATGAATTCCATGAGTGATGTGATTGGTTGATCATTGAAAATCAATGGAAAATCTTGAGGACGTCGACATATTTTTCCTTCAAATGATAGTAGAGTAACATTTACCGAAAATCCATTACACATTCGTTCATCATAACAAATATATTCTGGTCGAGACAATTCGATAGCTGTTGAATTGATAACATACTGTTTTGTATAAGCAAAATAGATATGACCAAAAGCTATTGGAGCTGTTGGATAAAAGAACATAGTTGGACATGTTGAATTGATAATTCGTAAACATTGTCTATCGACACATAAATTTAAACATGTTGAATTATTTTTAGTGTAACATTGAAATGCTAAGAGACAACTGTTATTCATAGTTGCACTTGATTCAGGAGAAAAAATGATTTTATTGATCAGTGTATGACGTGATTTCTGGCACGAACTTGTAAAATAATAATCATTAAACCATGAAAATTTCCAATGTTGTCGCCACGAGCATATCATATCTTCTTTGGCTGTTGAAAGAGTTGCACTGGCAACACTAGAATACTCTCGTCCAGGCTCATCAGACCAGTCAAGACATTGACTAGCGAGCATACTATCAACTTTACGGAATGGTAAAGGTGCACATTGACCATTTAAACATCGATATTCATCGTCTTGACAAACATTTGTTGTGAATAACCAACAATCTTTCTCGTCGATTCCGTTCTTACAATCAATTTTTCCATCACATATTTCAGTCCAGTCAAGACATAACGATGGTAGACCACGATCACATTGTAAATGTATGTAACAAGTCATTGTAACTGGTTCATTGCTAAAGTATTGTTCTCGAAAATATAAATACATATAGTCAAATGGCGAGGTCGAATCATAACTATCTAGTTTAAATTGACATTGTGGACCAAATGCTAATGCTGAACAATTATAATATAACTGATTTCCCATATCTAAAGATTGATTATTTAAATATAATTCATATCGTTCGATAAGATCAATCGGTGCTGACCAATTATATAATTGTTCACTTGTAATATTTTTCTCGTTGAGCACAGCAAAAGTAAAAATTGTATCGATATTGGGATTCGGAGTTTCTACATGCCATTCTGCGAGAGATTTATTCATACAAAAAGTAATAATTTCCGTGGACCATGTCCATATCCACATCTCCGTGCTTTCATAATAAAAACAAATATCTTCTACAGTAATACCATTAGCATCTTCTTTCAAATAAAGATTGATTTGTGGTGATACAATCATAAAATGAAAGCACGAGAAAAAGATCAAATATTTTACTAACCCGATTTGTATCATTTAGAATTTAATTTCTATAATAAGAATGAGTTTAGCAGAGTTACTATCTCGATTTATATAAGTTTAAAAACAGGAAATGTTTTTTT
>ERZ778023.2283-NODE-2283-length-24321-cov-63.858444_pt1 | contig 24321 bp, 23 predicted proteins | sample MGYA00375753_ERZ778023 | MGnify/ENA primary metagenome ERZ778023 (study PRJEB29350, sample SAMN05389822) | bioreactor metagenome | isolation source: Ammonium sulfate bioreactor | place: South Africa: University of Cape Town | collected 2014-04-04 ... | reverse complement strand
CGAATCGAGAGGATGAGCGCTTGATGTGGGTGATATTCCTCGGCTGGTGGGTGGTTGGTGGTTGGGCATCGCCGGAGGAAAGGAGATGTGGTGCAGTCGAGGTGTGTTGGTTGTGTGGTTGCGAGAGAGAAGCGTATCAACTCATCAGAATGATATCTAGTTTACACATTAACAAGGCACCACAAGCAGAGCGAGCTGGCCAGGAGAGAGAGTGAGAGAGAGAGAGAAGCGGGCATACGGTCCGTTGCGTTAGTTGATTCCAAGCAACGGCAGGTCGAGCATTCGCGAGCGGGCAATCGTATCGCCGCGCCACAATTGCACCACCATCTTGAAGGTCGTCAAGGTCAAGGCGACGGTCGCCGCTTGCACGAGCGGGATGAAGACGAAGATGGCGAACAAGAGGATGACCAAGAACATTATGAGGCCTGAGTAGACGTCTGCCGGGATCTGCGAGCGCACCAGGAAAAACAGGTACACGTATCCCATGATGCAGGCGGTCGAGAGGATGGCATGGAGGGTGCTGACGATGACCCACACGACCTGCATGATGCGCGATCGTGGCAACGCCAGCAGACACGCCGCGCCGAGCCACAGCAGCAGCTGCACGATCGGAATGACGATGGTGTCGAGCGCGATTGCGAACGACCTCAAGTAGTTGGCATTGTACAAGAGCACGAGTTGGAAGCTGCCAAAGGCGAAGAGGCCCAACGGACTGACGATCGACAGCAGCAACACCAGCACCACGAGCTGCGTGGCGTTGCGGTTGGCTTGCACGTTGCGGTCTCCCTTGACGTGGTGGTACAGCACCCAGCTCGCGAACAGTATCAGCAGCAGCTCGCCGGCCATGAGCGCCGGTATGAGGCCGAGGAAGACCGATTGTACGCGGTTCGAGCGCGTAAAGTACAGCACGAGGCAGTAGACGACGGCGCCGAGCGAGCTGGTGCCGGCGATCGCGGCCACGGACGAGAGCGTGGCGATGCGCGCACGCGATGCCGCAACGTCGCAGCACGCGATCGCGATGGCGATGACGGCCAGCAGCAACGGGAAGACGATGAACGGCCACGACGGAGCGAACCAGTGCGAGTAATCTTTGACCCAAAGGTTCGAGAGCGAGAAGCCCATGAGCACCCACGCGAGGACGCCGAGCACCGAGGCCCAGATCGTGATGCGGCGAAGGGCGTTAGCGTCGGTGGCGATCGACACCACGTCCTTGTCGATCGGCACCGAGACATCACCGTCGAGTGACCCGTAGGTCCTCATCGATCCGAGAGGCAGTGACATGGTTGGGTGCGGTGGAGTAGCTCGATGAGGAGGGCTGGAGGTGAGGCGAGGAGGCTGGCGCGAGGGAGAGGCGTCAAGTAGGCGCGAGGCAGCGGAACAGCAGCGACATCTGGCTGGCGTTCGCGCTGATGACGATGCTCGGCTCGTGACGGTGCTTGACCGCTGGCTGGCTGGCTGGGACCCGAGGTCTCTCACTGCCACCGCGGGGGCGAAGTGTGGAGATTATTAATGGCTCGATGGAGCATTAGATTCATCTTCATGGGGCGTGGGGGATATCTCGCGGGTCCGCGCCAGAGGGAGGCGCTAACCGAAAGTCCGATGGAAATGCGTGTGGTCGCTGATCGAGTCGACGGCAGTGTTGTTCGTTCTCGCTCGCGCACGCACCTCGTGGTACGGCCCACTTCACCAAACCCCACGATGTGTGCGTGAGGGGACACCAAGCAACTCATGTTAGCTGCGTGGATCAGGTTGGCATCGGCGTATCGCAATCCCAAGAAGCATGGCTGCTGCTGCATTCCCTGGCACGCTCCCGTTGGCCGAGGCCGATCCTGCGTTGTACGAGATGCTCCAGAAGGAGGACCATCGTCAACGCTCGGGCTTGGAGATGATCGCCTCCGAGGTGCGTGGCGTGCGTGTGTGTGTGCGTTCGCGTCGTCGTCGTGCGACTCACGTGTGCGAGTCGGTTCAGAACTTTACGTCGCGCGCTGTGCTCGAGGCGCTCGGCTCGTGCCTCACGAACAAGTACGCGGAGGGTCTGCCCGGCAAGCGGTACGTCGTTCATTCGGGCGCTGGCTCTCGTGTGTGTGTGCGTGTACTCGCTTGCAATCTGATGATGGTGGCGGGACCGTGTGCGCAGCTACTACGGCGGCACCGAGTTCGTCGATCAGGTCGAGAGTCTGTGCATCGAGCGCGCGCTGCAGGCGTTCGATCTCGACCCGGCAGTGTGGGGCGTCAACGTGCAGTCGTACTCGGGCAGCATCGCCAACATCAACGCCTACACGGCTCTGTTGCAGCCTGGCGAGAAGCTCGTGGGTCTGGGTCTTGCAGCCGGTGGCCAGTACGTACATGGTCGACGCCGTATGCCAATGATGATGCGCTCGATGGCTGATCGTCGTCGTCGTCGTCGTGATGATGGTGTTGGTGGCGCTTGCCTGCACGTGCAGCTTGTCGCATGGCTTCAAGACCGAGAGCAAGAAGGTGTCGGCGACGGCGCTCTTCTGGGAGTCGCATCAGTACGGCTTGACTGAGGTGCGTTCGGTGCAGAGGTTGCTCGTGAACGAGTGCCGACTGACGACGGGCTATGATGTGAGCAGGAGGGCTACGTGGACTACGACGCGCTCGAGACGCTAGCGACCTCGGTGCAGCCCAAGCTGATCATCTGCGGCGCCTCGGCGTACCCGCGCGATTGGGACTATGCACGCATTCGAGCCGTACGTCTCGACACGTTGCGTTCGTGAGCTCGCCGAACTGACAGCCGGGGGATGCTCGCGCAGATCTGCGACAAGGTCGGTGCCAGCTTCATGTGCGACATGGCGCACTACGCTGGCCTCGTGGCCGGCAAGGTGGTCAAGAGCCCGTTCGAGCACTGCGACATCGTGACGTCGACCACGCACAAGACGCTGCGTGGCCCGCGCGCTGGCATCATCTTCTTCCGCCAGGCGCTCGCCACGGCCGTCAACAGCGCCGTGTTCCCCGGCGTGCAGGGCGGTCCGCACATGAACGCCATCGCTGCCATTGCGACGGCGCTGCGAGAGGTCAACACCGACGAGTTCCGCGACTACGCCAGGCGCGTGATCGCAAACTCGCAGGCGCTCGCCAAGTATCTCATCGACCACGGCTATCGCTTGCAAACCGGCGGTACCGACACTCACTTGATCCTGTGGGACCTGCGTCCGAACGGCATCACCGGCAACAAGGTCGAGCTCGTTCTCGAGTTGGCCAAGTACGTGCCGTGCTGCCGCACTATCACTGCCACTCACTCACTCACTTGTGTGCCTGGGCGTTGCAGCATCTCGACCAACAAGAACGCCGTGCAGGGTGACACCAAGATGTTGACGCCCGGTGGCTTGCGCGTCGGCACCGCGCCGCTGACCACGCGTGGCCTGACGCCGTGCCAGTGCGAGACGGTCGCGGGCTTCTTGCATCGCGGCGTGCAGATCGCTCTGCGCCTCCAGGCCGACAACTCGACGCTGGCCAAGTTCCGTGCTGCCGCAGCCGCCGATGCCGAGCTCGCTGCCTTGCGTCAGGAGGTCGAGAAGTTTGCGCTGGAGCTCCCGATGCCGGGCTTCCCGTCCTTGTAAGCTGCGCGACTCGCTGCTCACGTGGAGGCCATCTAACCCTCGTCCTTCTCTTCTCTCTCTCCCCCTCCCTCCTGCCAATAATGTCCAATGAAGCGATCCATCGCTCTCGATGCGAGAGTTCATTTACCAGCCAGCAGCAACAGCAGCAGCCGAGTGAGATCGGTATGGTATACGACACTTCTACTCTTCCTTGAAGGTCATCAGGAAGCGCTGGACCGTGGCGCGCCCACCGTCGCGGCGGTCGGACACGAGCACGCGCAGCGGGCGCGAGGCTCCAATGTACAGGCGATCCATGTCCTCGGGCGACGTCGTGTACGGTACCTTGCCATCGTCCAGGTGCGGGTGCGTCGATCGATCGAAGCAATCGAGCAGCATCATGCCATTCGGGCGGCGCAACGCAGCAATCTCGGCATCGGCATAGCGCGGCCGCTGGAATGACTGTTCCAAGTGTCAGCATCAGCAGCGTTGTTGTTGCTGACGTTAGCGCAAGGGGCTACGAACCTCGATGGCAGTCAAGGCTCCGCGATCGTACACCACGTCGAACTGCTCGGTGTTCCACTCGACGAACGCAAAGAAGTCGCCTTGGAACACCAGCACTCGGCCATCGGTACTGGCAAAGAGCACCGAGCCATCGGCGAGCTCGGTGCGCGTGAACTCGACCTGGTCCTTGAAGTGCTGCAGCAATCGCTCGACTGTTGCGCACTCAGCCACAGACGATGCGATGTGTGTGTGTGTGTGTGTGTGTGCTTGCGCGTCTCCAACAGTACCTGCCAGAGGGAAGATCTCGACACCAACGACACGCAATCCTTGCTCCCACATGAACGGTACCACGCGGCTATCGCCACACAGCGGCACGAGAATCGACCGAACGGCACGACCGCCGCCGTGCTCCATCAGCCAGCGATAGTTGCGCTCGAACAGCCGCAGTGCCTCGTCCTCGTCGCGCCATCGCTGCGAGACTCCGGTGAGAATCGGCTGCCACTCGACACTCCACTTGGCCAACGGATCGAAGCTAGGCTCACCACTACTCGCCATTCTGAATGCAGCCAACCAGGGGAGGATGATCGTGCGAGGAGCGAGCAGCAAGCGAATGAATGCGTGAGCGAACGCTGTTCTTGATCTTGAGCCTCACGTTCTCATCTACTCGCCTCAGCGGCCTCGGGCAATAATCAAACGCCTCGGCGGTAGTTTGCCCACGCAGCCCACGCAACGACACACACAGAGATAAGCTGTTGAATAATAGGTCACTTGGTTGATTGAATGAATGAATGGTGGATCGCTACGAGCGCTCTCGCTTGTGCTCTCGAACTGTCATCGTGCCCTCGAAAGCATCGACTTGCGTGAACTCAAGGTTCAGTCGCTCGCCGATGCGCGTCGGACGCGTCATGGTGAAGGTCATTATCTGGTTCCACTCGGGGAACAACGCCTCGACCTGCTCCTCGTAGCGGCCAAAGGTGGCGCGCGGTACCGTGCGTGACTTGACGATGGCCTGGTAGGTGGTTTGGCGTGACGGCGCTCGTGCGATCGCCGCGCGGCCGAACACATGCACCGCAGGTAGGGTGGCGGAACTCGTTGCCTCGAGCATATTGGCCTCGATCTCGCGTAGGATGCGGTATCGTTGCGCCACTTGTTCGACATTCTTGACCTTCTACTCGACCAGAATGCACGCACGTTCGCGGGCGTTAGCAAGGTCTCGAGAGTGGCTATGGGAGTGGCGTGTGAACGTACAATGAATCGCTGCTGCAAGTGATCAATGTGTCGAACAATGTCCTGTACCGAGTGCGGTAGCGGCGTGCGGAGCATATGAGCCTTGATCTGTCGATGGCACAGGAGATCGGCGTAGCGACGCATCGGCGACGTGACTCGTGCGTAAGCCGGCAGACCCATCGTGACATGGTTGCTCGGACTGAGCGCGTAGCCAGCTGCACGTAGTCGCTCGTTGTCGCTCTCGCTGGCCGAGCGCTTCTTGTTGCGCTTGCTCGAGGTGCTGGGCATGTTGACGCGCTGCTGTGTGCGGTACGGCATCGGGATTCGGTGGCGCCGGCCGTACTCGGCACCGACGATGCCAGCGACCACCATCAGCTCCTCGACCAGCAGCTTGGCGTCGCCGACCATCTCGTCGTCGAACGCCTTGGCCTCTTCCTCGTCGTACTCGAGCTGCTGCGCTTCTTCGTCGGCCTCCTTGTTGGCGCCAACACTGCCTTCGATCGGCGTCTTTTGCTTCTTGGGCGTCGCGTTGTTCTTGGCCGTCAAGTCCACGGCACCGGCAGCGATGCGGATGCTCTTGCGCTCTTTGGCGATCGCGAGGAGCCTACGGAGAATCTCGGCGAGCGAGTGCGACTGCAGTGGCCGCGAGCTGATCGGCTTGCCGGCGAGCAGCGAGTTGGCCTCGTTGAACGTGATGCGTTCAATGTTGGTCACCAACGAGGCGCGAATGTCGTGCTTGTTGGTCAGCATGCCGGTGGTGGGATCCACCATCACCATGAAGGTCAGGCAGAAGTTGGGTCGGCCCGGCGTCAGGCTCGCCATATCGATCAGCGACGCCTGCAAGGCCTTCGGGCCCTGCTCGAGCTCCTGTACCTGAGGCAGCAGCAGGTCGGCCTGGAGCTTGGGGGTCAGTTCGAACTCGCGATCGGGCAGCATCGAGATCGACTGGTCGGGCATGTAGACCGAGTAGCCACGCAGCGACGCAAACTCATCGAGCCACGAGTGGCTCGGCACAAAGCGGTCGACGTCCGCCACGTGCACGCAGAGCCAGGTCGAGCCATCGGCCAGCGTCTCGAATCCGACCGCATCGTCGACCTCGCTCGCCGAGCCGGCGTCGATGGCGATCGAGGTGCCGTTGAGGAGTACGCGCTGTCGGGCACAGATGTCGGGTGGCAGCGACAGCTGCTCGGCCTGCTGCTGCAACCGATTCGTGTGCACCATCACTTCATCCAAGCGGACGAAGCGATAGTACGCCGGTGATTCGGAGCTATCCCATGCGCCGAGATGGATCAATAGCTCGTAGGCGCATGCTGGTGAGTAGTCGAGGCTCAGGCGTTGGAATAACTCGATCATCGTTCTAGTGAACGCGTTAGTCAGTGAACGAGTGAGTGAGTGAGATCGTTCTCTGTGTGATACATACGAGGAACCAACTACTGTAGGTCCGTAGCTCAAGAGGCACATGTCCTCCAGCGCCTCCATGATGCTCGGGAACTCGGCGTACCACCATTCAGCCGCCATTTGATTGTCCGATCGTTCTTGAATCTGGAATGCTCTCACGAAGCGTGACACATCGTGCTCTGTGTATGTATGAGCATCTGACACGTTTCTCACTCATCTAGACGGCATACCTGTAATGTATGCCACTTCGTCTTCGTCGGGAAGATCAATGTCGGTCGGGCGCTCGTGTGTTCGACTGGCGAACAGCCCGAAGCCCTTGCTCTTGAAGAAGGTCGGGTGCGCTCGCAGCACTTGCATCAGGGCGTAGCGATCGACGCTCTCGGGCCATGGGAACTCGAGCGCAGAGCCACTCTCGTACGCCTGATGCTGCCGCATCTTACGAGCCAGCATCGATGCCTGCACGGACTGCGCCAGCGGACGTGCACTGCCGGAGTTCGGGTTGAGGTTGCTCGCGAGGAACACGATCGACTGCAGGTCGCGCGGCGTGATGGTGCGGTCCTCCTGCTTGTGCCACTTGCTCCAGATACGTCGCATATGGGGCCGGAGCAGCGTGTCGAAGGTCTTGGTGCGTTGTTGGATCTCGCGCTCGAGCTTGGCGAGGTCGCTCGCGAACGAGCTCGATGCCACGTCGAGTCGATGCAGCACCTCGCCGCTGAACACGAAGCTGATGTGCTTGATGTCGAGCGTGAACTCGCGACCGCCGTGAGTCACCACCGTCACGCTCTCGAGCTCGTTCACGGCGAGCAGCGAGTCGTTGGTCGATGTGGCACCGCCGGGCAGCGCCGCCGTGCCAGGCACGTAGCGCTTCTCGCCGCGACTCGGCCTCGTGCGGTGCAGCGTCTTGATGACGCCCAGCATGCGCGTCTCCTTGTTGCGGCTGCTCGCGAGTGGGCCGTCGTCGTCGGTCAGCTCGTTCTGTAACTCACTGGTGCTCGAGGTCGAGATACCGAACTCGACCAAGAGGCCTTGCTCGAGCGACTCGCATAGATACGAGCGTATCTGCTGCGATCGTCGAGCGCCTCCCACGGGCGCCGCCAGTAGCTCGTCGATCTCACGCTCCTCATCCAACTGCATCGAATCGATCAGCTGTCGTTGTTGGTCATCCTCGTGTTGTTGATGCTGCTGATGCTGATTCGAGTCGTCATTGTCGTTCGATGATGCAGCAGCACTAGCACTAGCACTAGCAGCATCGTGGTTTGGGTCGAGCGTCGACGGCTGGAAGAGCAGGTTGGCGCTCTGCAGCAGCTTGCGAGCTCGCTTGCCCGGTCGACGGATCTCCTTCGATACAACGGAGGTGCTTCTCGGTGAGCCGATGATCGCCGATATGATACGATCGCTTTGTTGCTGTCGTTTGGATGGTTGTTGTTGCGGTTGTGGTTGCTGGGATGCCAGGTATCGCCGGCTGCTGCTGCTGCACAACAGCGAAGGTGACAGGCTGTGAGATGGCGATGCATTCAGCTGTCGATGGAGATGGAGTAGTCTATTCGCATGGAAGATTCGAATGCCTCGAAGCATGACGGATGTGTGTGGATGAGTGAGGATGTGTGTGAGCGATGGCGCTGGCAAGCAGACTCGAGGTCGATGGCGTCATTCGCTTGGTGTCGCGCTGCTGCTCTGGTGGATGCTACATCAGCTGCTGCTCGATCGAACCCAACGATATCAACATACTGATGATGATGATGATGATGATGATGACGATGATGGTGGCCATCACCAACAACAACAACAACAACACCAACGACAGGAAGATCCTGGCCGTGATGCCGTGATGGCGTTGAGTTTGATCGAGCTCGATGGCGATGTCGATGGTGCGCAGCGATGTACTCGCTCATGGAGCTATGGCGCCTTGGGTATCGCCGTCACGCGACTCTCCCATGAGCTCGGGAAGGTGCTCGCCGATGATATGGCTCATGATTCATCGATCGGCGTCGTGGTTCGAGGGAGATTGGCTGCGTGGGGCGCGCTGCCGAGCGACCTCGCACTCGTGAGCATGGTGTCGGTCATGCACCTCGGCTGCTCGTTCGTTCCCATCGATCTGGAGCTCGCAGCCTCGGCAGATCAGCAAACGGCCACTCAATCGGCCGTGGAGCTCGTTCGTGATGTTGAAGAGAGCATGGCATCGAGTGGCAGACCATTGATCGCCGTCATGATGCTGCGCGAGTACGACACGGTCCGTGCATCGGACACGATGTTGCAGCATCAACTCAGATCGTCCGTCATCACGATCGATATCGAGGCTCGAGTCCACGAGGTGCATCGCTGTGCTCACACCAGAGCTCGATCTCGAGAGATACGCCGTGAGGCGATCGAATCGAAGCCTGCCATCGCGTACTCGATTCGAACCTCGGGCACGACACGAGCTCGAGGTCGCGGCGCCGTGGTGCACGTACCTCACGCGTGCGTCGTACCCAACGTCCTATCGCTCGTTCGTCGGCTCGAATGCTCCAGCTCCGACACGTGGGCACTCGCTTCTCCGTTCACCTTCGACCCATTCATCATTCAGGCGTTCGGAGCATGGGCGAGCGGCGGTCAGTGCGTCGCATTGCCGGATGCTCGCGAGTGGTTCCGTCGATCGAGCGGCGCCGAGGCTCTGGCGCGCCAACACATCACGGTGCTGCACTGCACGCCGTCCCAGTGGCGCCTCGTATCGCCGCCGCATCGCACACAGCTGTTGATGCAACTGCGCGTGCTGCTGCTCGGCGGAGAGCCGTTTCCGTCGTCGATGCTGCGAGCCGACCTCGCGCGCCTCGAGGCAAGGCCGCGCGTCACGATCGGCAACGTGTACGGAGTCACCGAGCAGAGCGTGTGGTCGTCGCTGAGCATTCGCTTCCGTCAAGGTCGCGAGCAGCCACACTCGAGCGAGCACTGCATTGGAGATAGCCTCGATCATACCGAGGTGCTGCTGGCTCGGCGCATCGACCAGAACCATGCCGTTGCCGTTGCGCGCGAGTCGGGGCTCGAAGGCGAGCTCTTCGTCGGTGGCACCGAGCGCTTCTGCATCGTGCCCTCGGTGCCGCTGATCATCGTTGACGACCGTGGCACCGAGAAGCGAATGCACGGTACTGGCGACCTCGGCGTCTATGCCGGCGAGGCATCGAGCGAGATTCACTTGCTCGGCCGATGCGATCGACAGGTCAAGCTCAACGGCCATCGGGTGCAGCTCGAGCAGGTCGAGCACGAGCTCCTCCTCGCAGGCCAAGGCTCGATCACTCTCGCAGCTGTCTTCGCCATGGACCATGAAGGAGAGCCCTTGGACCCGAGAGATACCAAGCGAACGTTGGCATCGGCGAGCAGCCTGCTGGCGGTTCTCTCGACGTCGCTGACACTCGCTGCGTGCCAACGGCTCCGGCGGCGCCTGCCACGCTCGATGCGCGCCCTGCAGTTCGCACTATGGCCCGAGGAGCGCTTCCCGACCACTGCCAACGGCAAGCGAGACACCGCGGCACTGCTGGAGTTTGTCAGATGCTCTGCCGCGTCTCGCATGCACGCACGCTCGATGCCGCTGCCTCGTTCGCCACATTCCATACGAGAGCGCCTGCTGCAAGTCGTGACGGCGTTGATCGACGACTCGCAACCTTCAAGCGCCGATCACTTGCTCGAGCAGCCTCGCAAGAGACAAAGAACCGATGCAACACCACTGCTGGAGCGGCACTTGATCGAGCTTGGCGGCGATTCGTTCGATGCCGCGTTCATGACCGAGCAACTGATCGCCGAGCTCGTGCTCCCATATCACGAGGAACGCCATCGGCAAGCAGCTGCCGAGCGTGCTCGCGCTACCGTGCTACAGGCCTTGCTTCATTCGCCGCTGCATCAAGTCGTGCAAGCGATCGATCGCGAGCAATCCCAGCCTCTATTGACTCTCCTGCGTGCTCCCTCAGCGATTCCCGACACGCTGCAAGCTCCCCTCATCGACAACAACAACAACAACGACGCAGACAACGCTGTCGTCTGCATTCAGGGCAAGAGCAGTGCTACAGTGGCGACAGTTGAAGCGCCCAGCGCCATGGTCAGTGGTGAGTCTGCAACGCGTCTTCGCTTGCAGCAGCACTGGCAGTACGACGAGCTGCTCAAATGCGTCGACGCCACGCCGCTGGTTGTTGACACAAGACGCCGCCATGACGGCGCGCTCCTCGCGCGGAGCATCTATGTCGGCTCTCACTCGGGCCAGCTGGCCGCGATCGCCGTCTCGCATCGCACGTGTACCACACGCTGGATCGCACGCCTACCGAACCGCATCGAGTCATCGTGCTGCTGCTCCACGGATGGCGAGCGCGTGTTCGTCGGCTGCTACGACGGCAGGTTGTACTGCGTGGCGGCGCGCGATGGACGGCTTCTCGGCTGGGCGCAAACGCAAGCCGAGATCAAGTCGTCGCCAGTGTACGAGCCCGAGCGAGAACGTGTGTGGGTTGCGAGCCACGACCATCGTCTGTACTGCTGCGATGCTGCTGCGATGCTCGGCCAGGGTCACGAGGAGGACAACAACGACGGCAACAACAAGCAGCGCCGCGTGGTGCTGGCGACCTTTGAGCTGCAAGGGAGCGGCTACTCGACGCCTGTCATACACGAGTCGCTGCTGCTGTGCGCCAGCCACGCGGGGTTGCTGCTGTGCATCGCACTCGATGCGCTACCGAGCATCGCCTGGCGCACCATGCTCGACGGACCTGTATTTGCGTCGCCGCTCGTGGTGGCTGACAGCGAGCAGCCGACGCGCACACGAGCCATCGTGGGCACATGCCGCGGCTCGCTCTACTGCCTCGACGCCGACCGGGGTGCCGTCTTGTGGCGCGTTGAGCCCGCGATCCCCGCACAACCGATCTTTGGCACGTGTCGCGCGCTCGAGCACGAGACGCTGCTCGTTTGCATCGGACAGACGCTGCACATTCTCGACCAACGCACGGGCTCCGAGGTCGGACGCTCGATCGCGCTCGGCCACACAGTCACGCTGTCGACACCGGCACTCGTTCGGTTGAGCACTCGGAGCATTGCTTCATCGAGCAGCAGCAGCAGCAGCAGCAACCAGACGTCGATGTTGTGCTGCGTCGTCGGCAGCATCGATGCGACCGTGGCTCTGGTGAGTCTCGCGCCAGAGCGGCAGGTTGTCGCGAGCGTGCCCACAGGCGTGCCGGGCGGCGTCTTTGCATCTCCGGTTGTTGTGATCGAGCAGCATCGAGCCGGCCAAGACGATGAGCGAGTGCTCGCAGCCGCCGAGATCATTGTGTGCTGTCGCGACAACACTGTGCGCGGCTTGGCGATATGCTGTGATGACGAGTAAACACAACACGGCCGATCGCACGATAGATGCTCGGGTGCGGGATGGGTGGGGTGGTGAGGAGGCGTTTACTGCAGTCGCGATGGCGATGGCGCTGCGTGGATCAGCGAGATCGTGCCAACCCGATCGCGCAGTAACAGCGGCGAGTTGCTACACATGATGAATCAAAGAGAGACGACGAACACGGCGACGCTGCCTGTGTGGCGCGTGCGTTAGTAGTCCTGGCCGGCCGCGGCGCTGCGGCACTTCTGCATGGCCGCAAAGTAGTACTGGCATGCGCCAATGTCGTTGTCGTTCTGCACGCGTGCACGCGCGTCAGTCAGCGAGCGAACCACGAGAGAACCAACCAACGAGCGAGCGAGAGCGTGTGCGCCAGCGATGCACCTACCTGGTCGAGGCACTGGTAGAAGTCGCGGATTGGCATCGCGCAGCGCTCGTCGGGCGTCTGGACCGCCGACGAGCTCGACGAAGCAACCGGAGCAGACTGGGCCTGCGGGGCAGCATCACCCGATCCTCCAAAGGCGTTCATCACGCCGCCGATGGCGCTGTCGAGGCACGCACCAGTCAGCACGAGCGAGAGCCGAGCGCCGAGCAACAAGACCGCGCACGTACCGGTGGCCGATCTCGCTACCAGCACCGAGCGCCATGCCGGTAACGATGGTCGAGCCGATGCCGCTCATGATGCCGCCACCCGAAGGAGCAGGCGGAGCGGGTGCCGACGGCATAGCAGGCGGTGCAGCTGTGGTGCGCGCCGGCAGCGACGCAGGACGCGGCGGCAGACCAGCCGTCGGCGACGCAGAGGCTGGGCGGGCGGCGGGCGCGGGGCGAGCAGCCGGAGCCGCGGGGCGAGCAGCCGGGCGAGCAGCGGGACGAGACGAGCGACCTCCTTTAGCCATGTGTGATGATGATGATGATGTGATGGGGAACAAGCAGCAGCAGCGAAGGTGGTGAGCGGTGTGAGGTGGAGAGGGCGAACAAGCAACTGAGGACGAACGAGAGCGAGGCGCGTTTTTCGTGGTAGCGCCGCGTGCTGCTGCGTCATCACTCGTTTGTATTCGTTGGCGTGTACGTATTTATTGGGAGAGAGAGAGAGAGAGAGAGAGAGAGAGAGAGAGAATCTGTCAGCGTGGTGTTGGTGGACATGACCATCATGGTGCGGATCATATGGCATGGTGTAGTTAGCGTGCGTGTGATGTGTGGGCTCGGTTAAATAGTCCAGAGGTTGATGTCGAGAGTTACTTGTTGTGGTGGCTTCGCTTGCTGTGCAGCTTCTTCTCGAGCTGCGCCACCTGCTCGCGGTACTGAGCTGCGGCGCTCTCGGCACTGGCTGCAATGCCTCGAAGTGCGTGTATCTCCTCGAGGAGCTTGGCCACCAGCTGGTCGTCCTTGCGCAATGCTGCCTCGGATTCAAGAGCGAGATTCCCTGAGGAGCGGGTGCGAGGCCTGGTTAGCCTCTCACACCGACAGCAGCAGCGGTAGCAGCAGCAGCGGTAGCAGAGATTGTGCACGAGTACGAGTGTACGTACTTGCAGCGAGTCGCTGGCCACGCGCGCAGGCAGCTTGGTACAAGAGCACGTCCTGGATGTTCTGCAACTTGCTCCACCACTTGTCCTTCTCCTCGGCGCCCGAGAAGAACAGCCGCCACGAGTTCGGAGGCAGCTTCACCTCGATCACGTGCGATAGCTCGGCGCTCTCCGGTGGGTTGACCTGATCGACCGCCAACAACTGCGCAGCACGAAGGAATATCTCGTCCGACAAGTGCACCGCCGTCGACTTGGAGCGCGACAACGAGGACTTGGACTTGGACGACGAGCGCGAGATGCTGGCGCTGCTGACGCTCGCTGGGCTGGCGCCGGAGGAGCTGCCGCCCTTGAGCACCAGAATCTGCACGCGAGGCACTCAGCAAGTGTCCTCCAATCCGGGAGAACGACGACGGCGACGAACGTAGGCACATACCATGTCGGAGAGCAGGACGAGAAAGCGCTGTTGCGGAGTGTTGCGGCCTTTGGGCAGCACCAAAGCCGGGCAGCCGAGGATGACCTCGCGACCATGGTGCACGTACTGACTGCACAGCTCCTCACCGAGGAGCTTCTTGATCTGCTGGATCTTGCGAAGATCTTCCACTTGCCTCGTTCGTTCATTCGCCGCATCCACCACTTCCTGTTCATTCCCAACATCCAGATCGACATCGATTGAAGGTGAATCAGCATCGAGAATCAACCAATCAATCAATCTCTCAATGATCGAGATCTACTCTCACACACAAAGAAATGAGTGAACAAGTGAGGAGTACCTTGATCTTGACGCATGCCAGCTCAATGTTCTTCTTGTCTGGATGATCATCTGGTGTTGCTCTATCGAGTTCACGAAGCAACAAAGGATACTTGCACAAACGTTGGAATGGTTTCACAAGGAAGGCTTGAAGACCAAGGTTGCGGCATTCGGGCCTGCTCTCGTCCAAGAATGCCGCAAACTCTGGATACTTGGCCCGAAACTCCTCAGTCAGCTCAGTGGTCTGTGGCTGGTTGCTGCAATACTCGGCATAGACATGGAGAGAATCAACCTGTGGGAACGAGGAATCGAGTTTGAGTGAGATGATCGTGCAGCATCAATCAGTGATTGAGAGAGTAGTAAGGTCGATCTCTCTCTCTCTGTGTGGTTCGTGGGTTGTCTTGCGTACATGAGCAAGGAACACGTCGGCCAGGCAACGAATCAGCTTGATCGGGTTGCTCTCTTGTCGTTCCTTCAGGGCGTGACACAGTGCCATGTTGACCGGTAGAATGGCTTTGATGTTGCTGAAGAGCATGCTGGATTCTTCGTGCGTCAACAGCTTGCGCTCACAGATTGGATGCAAGAACGACTGGATATCGAGAACCAAGAGCTGGTGAGACTCGTGCACTGTGTCGTTGATATTGTCATTGGTTCGAGAGAGAGAGATCGTTCGAACCTGGATGATGACGCTCACGTCGGCCACGTATTGCTCCTCGGTGTTGATGAACTCGAACATGATCTCTTGGCGCTTGCGCTCTTGGGAGTCGAGCTTGGCAAGTATATCGGCCGACACCACGTCGGCGAAGCGCAGCTCGCGTTCCTTGGCCACTTGGAGGCCGTTCGAGTTCAGGCCCGGGTCGAACATATCGCTGAGCGTCATGCGCAGATGAATGTCGCCCTTGACGACATCCTTCTTGCCCTCGCGAGGAAGCAACGTGTACCATCCATCGACCATGCCCTTGTTGACGAGCTTGTAGATCGGCATTGCGCAGTAGCCCATGAAGTCTGTCGAGAGAGCGAGCCACGTCCAACAGACACCAACGGACATGGGTTGGAGATCGCACACATGACCACCACTCACTCACTCACTCACTCCGCCGCTGCCGCTCTCGAACGCACCATCGGCACTCAACATATCGTAGTCGTACATCCATACACGAAGCTCGGCTACTGGGTCCGTGACATCCACATCACTGAGTGCCATTCCATCCATCGATCAATCAGCGAGTTGGTCGATGAGCTGTTGGATCGGGTGATCGAGACATACAACTCGAACGTCTCGTTCCACACTGGATCGAGGGTCTTGAACATGATCTTGGTCTTCAATCGACTCTTCGAGTCGTTCGGCGCAATCCACAGATAGCAGTACGGATCAGAGAGTCCTGTGGTGGTTGTGGTCGAGATGGTTGGTGGCGATACGACACGAGCGAGAGGCTCAGGGATTGGCGGGCCCATCGCCAGCCGGACCCACAAGCACCAAGGAGCCACATCACGCACCATTCGAGTCCTTGGCTTCGAGGTTCCTCGCCTCGATCACTGTGGTTCAATCGAGACCAATCGCCCAACCAATCAACCAACCAATCAACGATGAGGATGGAGAGGAGCCGACGCGACCCAAGAGAGAGAGAGCGCGCACACGAACCTTCGACACGGAGCTTACTGAGTCCCGACATGGTTCGAGACGAGAGACGAGAAGGTTCGAGCGGCGGCTCTCACAACGAGCGAAACGAGCGAGGTGTCGGCAGCGAGGGCAGCGAGCGAATGGACGAGCGACCGAGTGCGAAAAGCAGAAAGCTGCCCGAGCACGCGAGGCGCTGAGAGAGAGCCGTACTCGAGGCGCTTTCGGCGATGTGGAGCTCGGCAGCTCGGGCACGCGTTTTCGGTTTTCGTGGGGCAGCAGAGAGCCGCAGCAGAGGAGGCGAAACGAAGGAAGAGGCAGCAGGAGGGGCGGGCGGCAGAGGCAGAGCGAGAGGCCGCTGTTGCGTGTCTGCCTCGTTGTGCTCGGTGCCTCTGCTGCTGCTGCTGGTGCGCTGCTCCTCTCGTGCTCTCTCACTCGCATCTGATTCTCGATCTACATAGCTACGACAGCAATGGAGCTGACGCAGCACCAACCCGGCATCTTCGTGCTGTCTCTCACCGACGCCGAGAACCGCTTCAACCCCACGTTCATGGCGAACGTCCATGCCGCATTGGACCAAGTCGACCGGTACACATGCGCGCGCATCGATCTCGCCTGGCGGCGAGCTGACACCACACGTTCCAGATACGACGGCGCTGCGGTCTTGATCACTCGTGCCTCGGGCAAGATCTTCTCGAACGGCTTGGATCTGCAGTGGCTGGGCGAGCACGCCGACCAGCGCGACACCTTCCTGTGCTCGTTCATGCGGCTGATCGATCGCATCTTGGTGGCTCCCTATCGCACCATTGCCGCCATCCAGGGCCACGCGTTCGCCGGTGGCATGATCTTTGCGCTCGCGCACGACAACCGTGTGATGCGCCGTGACCGCGGCTTCCTGTGCATGCCTGAGGTACGCGCGCAATGCGCAATGTCGCTCCTGCCCCTGCTCGCTGCTAACCGAGTGCGGCTCAGATTGGTGCGTGGTGAGTGGCGTTGCTGAATGAGCGATGCCCTGCTTGAGCTCATGAACTTGGATCGATGGGTGAGGTTGGGTGCAGATTTGAACCTGCCGCTCGCACCGGGCATGAACGCCATCGTCGCCAGCAAAGTGTCGTCGGCACAGATCCTGCGCGATGTGATTCTCGACGGCAAGCGCTACGGTGGCGAGGCGGCCCTCGCAGCCGGACTGGTGGATGTCCTTGCCGACACGGAGGAGCAGGTGTTCGAGCATGCCTTGCAGTTGGCTCTCCAGCTGCTGCCCAAGAGCCAGCACCGCATTACGTTGCAGATGCTCAAGCTCGAAATGTACCACGACGCGCACCGTTGGCTCACGAGCGACGTACTGTTCCGGCACGAGCAGACCGCCACCGCCACCACGGCCAAGACCAAGGCCAAGCTGTAGTGGCACGCGTTAGATTGCTCGCGGTGATAACTCTCAAACTCGCTCTTCAAGCTGGAAAGGAAACGAGATCGTTATTGTAGTTTACATATGGATGGCTACACATACTTTCATACACACACACAGATACGAATCAAACTACCGCCACGGCCACTGCCACTTCCGCCAATCAAGCTCCTCTAGCTTGGTGGAGTGGTTCCGTCGACCAACGTGGATAGCGCGTTGATGCTATGAAGGTGAGCGGTCGAGTTGGCGGAATCGATGTAGTCGGGGCCGTCGTCGTCATCATCGACAATCAAGCTTGCCGTGGTGATCTGCATCTCGTCGTCGTCGGCGTCGCCGTCATCGATCGAGATTCCGTCGTAATCCGAGCCGGAGGAGCTGGAATGACGACGTTTGAAGGCAGGCAGCGACATGGGCGAGAAGACTGGCGCCGACGACGAGACGAAGGAAGTCGCCACGACGGCACCGGCGCTGGCGTTGAGCAGCGTGATGTTGGCCAAGCGCGGTAGACGCACGACGAGCTCGTCAAAGGTCGGACGGAGCTTGGGCTCCTCGTTCACACAGTCGTCGATCAGCTGCGCGAGTGATCGAGGAAAGTGGGCGGTCGATGGGCGCAAGCGCTCATTGACGATGCGGAACAGAAGTTGCGCGGCGTTGAGGTTGCTAAACTCAGAGTACGGCACGACGCCCGAGTACACCTCGCACATGAGGACGCCGAATGAAAACACATCCGACATTTCGCCATATTTGTTGTTCGACAAGACTTCAGGTGCCATGTACTGGTGGCGAAACAACAAACAACCAATCAGTACGATCGTCATGAATGAGTGAGTGAGTGAGCGAATCGATAGTTAGAGATTAGCGAATTCGACGAACCTTGGGGGTACCAATCACTGTCATTGTCTGTGTGACGGATGGCTTGATGGTCGAGACACCAAAATCGACAATCTTTGCCACCCAATCGTTGGTGACGAGTACATTTTGTGGCTTGAGGTCGCGATGGATGATGGCACGCTTGTGGAGATACGCCATGCCCTTGGCGACGTCGCGCAGCAGCTTGAGGCGCATCTCCCACGTGAGGTAGTCACCAGTCTTGTCGAGCACCGAGCGCAAGTTACCGCGCGTCACGAGCTCGGTGACGAGGAACAGCTGCTCGGTCTCGGGATTGTGGGCGATACCGAGGAACTCGACGACGTTCTCGTGCGTGAGCGAGCTCATGAGCTTGATCTCGACCAGGAACTCGCGAATCTTGTCCTCGTACACCTCGGTGCCGTAGATCAGTTGCTTGATGGCGACGTCGCGAGTGACGTTGAGCATCTCGGAGCGCCATCGGCCGCTGTTGACCGTGCCGCTGGCGCCGGCGCCGATGCGCTCGAGGATCTCGAGCTCGCGCCACGGAATGACGCGTATTCCGGGGTCGTTGAGAATGTCGCGCAGCGAGACGTTGGGCTTGCCTTGGAACTCGGGAATGGCGCGCCACTGCTGCTGCATGCGATAGCGACGGTACAGCACGAGCCCACCCCACATGGCGATCACCAGCAGCACCAGCAGCAGGAGTAGCACGATGCCAAAGAGCGCGACGGCGACCTTGGAGTTGACGAGGCGTGACGCGCACTCTTGCATGCCGTTCTTCGAGTGCGGCTGGCCCTTGATGCACGCCGTCAGCGTCAAGTTGCACTGCAGCGGTAGTAGCGAGAACGGCGGCGACGAGGCTGTCACCTGCAGCACGCACGAGGCGTTGTTGCTCGGCGTCTGAAAGAAGATCGACTCAAAGACGGCCGTGCCGGTGATGGCACTCAGATTCTGTGACATCTGCGACGGGTCGAGCATCGACAGCCGACACGAGTCCGGATGCGAGAGCGTGACGTTGGTCGGATACTGCCGCAGGATCGGGCCGCGCACCTGCGTGCTGAAGGCGTCGAACAGCGCCACCGAGACGTTGTACGGCGGGCTGTCAATGAATTGCGTCGGACAGCCGGACTCGAACGCCACCTTGACCGGCAGCGTCGCCGTGCCGTTGGGACTCTGGTACGGAGCCTCATTGTGCTTAAACGCGCACTGCGAACAGAACGCGAGCGCCGCCGTCTCGAGCGAATTCGGCGGGAGCACCTCGCCGACGCTGCCGGCCGCGTCTTCGTTCGGTAGTGCGCTGGTGGCCCACGCTACCGAGCCGCCACCACGGCTAGCCGTGTTGCCGATGAACTGTGCGCCGAACATCCACGGCAGGTTGGGCACGAGTTGCTTCGAAATGTAGATGCCGCCACCGTAGTTGTGAGCGTGGTTGGCGCGAATCTCGACGCCGTTGGCAAACGTAAAGTTGGGCGACGAGAATGAAAAGTAGATGCCGCCGCCGTTGCTGGCAGTGTTGCCTTGGATCAGCATCTGCGAGAAGCTGTTGGTGTAGTCGGTCGAGTTGTCGTGCCAGAATGGCGTATACTCGAGCCACCACGGTGGATTCGAAGGTGGTTCGTCGCCGACGCTCTCCTCTTGCGCCAGATGACGCCATTGACGCATGTACTGCAAGAAGGCTGATGCCGGCGGACGAATACCTCGCCGGTGCTTGGCGCGAGCCAACTCGGCGGCGGCCGCTGCCGATGGAGTGCGACTCGCCACCGTACAGTATTGATACATATCTATCATACTCGTTGGCGGTGGTGGTGGTGATGGTGGTGCCGGACTCATTGGGTCGTGATCGTCCAATTCTTTGCCATGATGATACCACCAGTCACTATCATCCTGTTGGAATAGAGATGATGATGATGACGACGATTTCGATCTTGAAGAAGAGTCGTCGCCATCGAGGGAAAAGTGTTGCTGCTCTTGACCCGACGAACCAGGTGGTGGCGTCGAGGAGGCGGTTGATTCAATGTAGATACCACCACCACCGACCGTTTGCGCGCGCTTGGTCTTGATGATCGAGTTGTTGACGATCGAGAGGTTCCGGAAGATGAGCTCGCTGTGCAGCAACGGGAAGGCGTCGCTCGAGGCCGTGATCATGGCCAAGCCACCGCCAGCGACAGTGGCTTGGTTGCCAACGAGCCGTACGGCGTAGAGATGTGCACGCTGCGTCAGGAGATGGCAGCCACCGCCCTTGATGGCGTAGTTGTTGGAGATGAGGCTCGCGTTCAGGAAGAGACCCGAGTTGGGTCCGGCGTACAGGCCACCGCCGTTGGTGAGCACGGTGTTGTTGGTGATGGTGAGCGCCAAGGCACGCAGAATGCCTTGCTCGGTGAGGCCGATGGCGCCGCCGTAGCTCGCGGCCGAGTTGCCGACAAAGCGCGTCAGCATGCTCCAGACCTCGGAGACACGGGCCAACAGCATGCCGCCGCCCTGTCGCGCGCAGTTGTTCTCAAAGTACGAGTTGATGAGCAGCACCCATGAGCTGTGGTCGGTGTTGATGCCGCCGCCCGAGATGTTGGCCGAGTTGCCGATGAAGCGACAGTTGATGAGCGTCGTTGCGAGCGACGACGAAATGTACATGCCGCCGCCGGACGACGCCGTGTTGTTGAGGAAGGTGCAGTTGGTGAGCGTGTAAAAGACCGAGTCCTCGTTGGCGATGGCGCCGCCGTCGCCAGCCTCGGGATTCGAGGCTGCGTTGCTGTCGAACGTGCAATCGACAAAGACCGCCGCGCAGATCTCGGTGCCCCACACGGCGCCGCCGCGAGACGACGCGACGTTGGAGCGGAAGGTCGAGTTGGTGAAGAGCACCTGGCACGAGTCGGTGGTGAAGAGCGCGCCGCCGGTCGAGGCGTTGTTGTTGAGGAACTCACAATCGATCGCATGGATCGTGGCGTTGTTCTTGGTCATGATGGCGCCGCCGGCACTCTCGGCTTGGTTGTGCCGGAAGCTGCAGCGGTTCAAGCGCACGAGCGTCGTGACCTGCGACAGAATCGCGGCGCCGCTCGCGAGCGCGTAGTTATGCGAGAACTCCGTGTCGTTGAACGTGACGATCGCGCGGTCCGTGACGTAGAAGCCGGCCGCGTCGTTCGGCGACGAGTTGTTGCGAATCGACACGTCGACGAAGGTCGAGTTGGACTTGTCGCCGAGGAATGCCGCGGCGCCGTAGCTGTGCGCCTCGTTGAACGCAAAGGTCGTGTTCTGGAAGACGGGAGCCGCCTCGAGATCGATCGACGCTCCTCCGCCCGACGAGTCGCATCGATTAAAGTTGATGGTGCAGTTGAAAAACGACGGCTTGGCGCTGTTGGTGATCTTGAGACCACCGCCTGATGTGCCAGCGCGATTGTGCGAGATGATGGTTGAATGAAAGCTCGATCGACTGGCATCGCCCAAGAATCTATGATCATGATGATGTTCATGATGTTAGCACACAAGCACAATGCAACACACAGTGCTACAGTACGAGAAGAGAAATGGAGTAGAGTTGGAGTAGATCACGTACAAGGCACCACCTGGATCTCGCGAGGTGTTGTTGACGATCGAGCAATCCCTGAAGGAGGCTTCCGAGGCATCTCGCATCACGATTGCACCGCCACTCAGGTCCGAAGAACCCCCGTAAAAGTCGCACATCCTAAACGTCGAGCTGCTCGTGATCGACATGAACAAGTGACCAGCCGAGTAGCGCGCACGGTTGTTGGCAAAGTGACAGTGCTCGAACGACAGCACACTCTGGCCACCAACGACAATTCCGCCGCCATTGGTGGCGGTGTTGTTGGCAAAGGTGCACGAGGTGACCGAGCTTGGCGTGCGAGCGACGTTCTCGATCACGAGGCCACCGCCGCCGTTGTTGGCCGAGTTGTCGGTAAAGTGACTGCCGTCGATCGACACCTGTCCTGCGGTCGAGATCACGGCGCCGCCACCGCTATTGCGCGACTTGCACGAGGTAAAGTTCGAGTTGCGAATCGAAATGTCGCCCTTGGTCAACAAGGCACAGCCGGCCGACAGCCGGCCGGAGCCGGTTGCAAAGGCGCACTCTTGGATGGTGGCGTTGACGCAGATCGTCACTAGGTGACCGCCGATCATGGCGGTTCCTTGAGTGAAGGTGTCGTTCAACAGAGACAACATTCCTGGGTCGGTACAAGTCGTGCCGCCGCCACTCTGGACCAAGATCGAGCCTCCGTAGTTTTCTATTCAAGCCCAGCCGGAAGAAGGCGTCGTCAGTGGTGGCCATTCGTCGTACATACACGTCTACGCATATCGCGATAGCCATCATCACCGTACCGGCTGAATTGTTGGTAAAGATCGAGTGTTCGATCGTCGCGAAGCCAGCAGGGAGTAGCATCTCGAGCGCACCGCCGCTGCCCGACTTTGCAAAGATCTCGTTGATGCGTGCGACGTTCGATGCAAAGTAGCTGTGCGAGATTTTCACGCGCTGAGCGCGGTAGATGTTGACCGGCGACACGATGAGACCCGAGTTGTTGAGAAAGCGCGTGTGATCGAGCAGAATGTCGACCTGTGGCGCGTCGTTCGAAGCCGAGGCGTTGGTGTAGCGGTTCGGGAGATAGAACGACGCCGTGCCCCACATGCCCGAGTTACCGACGAACAAGCAGTCGGTCAGCGTCGCACGGTAGCCGTCGATGCGCAAGGCGCCGATGCCGAACGCCGCATGGTTGTGCAAGAACGTGACGCGAGACAAGACGGCGTTGCCAGGCGTTGGGCGCTGTGCAACCTGCATGCCAGGCGCCGCCACCATGTGCGACAAGGCGCTCGCCTGGTCGTTTGGCACGGCACGCGGCCGTTCTTCGACGCGGTTGCTCGACGGTGGCAGGCACACCAACGCCGCCGGCTTGGCGTACACGGAAGCCAGGTTCTCGAAGACGGTCGAGAAGCCGTGAAACATCGTGTTGGTGATGGTGACGTTGTTGCTGAACAGCAGCACCTCGGCAGCCGGCGTCGAGATCGTGCCTCGCTCTCGTACGAGCGAATGCGTAAAGTTCGAGTTGACGATCGTGACTACGAACTGGTAGCCGACGCACACCGACTCGACGCTCTGGCCGCCACAATCGACGAAGCTCGAGTTGGTGATAGTAACTGAATACCACACGGTATCACTATCGTCGCCGACGTTGGCAGCAGCAGCTGCAGCAGCAGGAGGAGGAGGAGCAGCAGCAGTTCTATCGTCCTGCTCAGCTGGCATATCATCAATGTAGGTGTTGATTCGATCGGGCACACGACATTGCTGAAGGTCGTTTGCAAGCAATGCCGAGATGCACGTCATGTGCAATGTGTTGTTTGCAAACTGTGTGTTGAGAATCGAGAGATTCGAGTCGGTGCTCTCGATCACCAGAATGGATTGAATGCCCGAGAACATCGAGTCCACCAACTGTCGTATGCGTGTGTGAGTCGGCGTGAGAGAGAGAGAGAGAGAGAGAGATCGTTCGATGAGCGCGGGTGTACCTCGACCGTGGAGCTCGCAGCCGTGATGACGGCACGCGTGAACGAGCCCGTGATATTGACGTTCGAGAGTAATGGTGAGCCGTTCTCTACCTGAAACGCACGGTCGCTCTTGCCATCCATCCAAACGTTCTGAATGGTCGGTGACGATCCTGGCAGGCGATAGTGGGTCGATGGCGTACGGTCAGTTCGAAGTGCCAGCGACCGGCGCCACATTGAAGCTCTCGTGCGTACCATTGATGAGTACGGTGGAGTTCAGACCCTGCAGACACATGAAGAACGCAAAGCCATCGACGATCGTCGAGCGCGACTCTCCTGAATCGAAGCGCATGATCGGAACCAAGGGATCCAAGTCGCCCTTGTCGGTACAGTCCAGCGTAGCACCGGGGCCACTAGAACGACGACGACGAAGAAGAGCGTGAACTCGCTGTAATGATGATCGTCGCAGGGTACATCGTATCACGTACTAGAGCCACAAGGCTTTGCCTTGAAAGTCGATGTTCAGGTTATCGCGTCCAAAGTATCGATCAGGGAGAACGAGTACTTGGTAGACCTGCAAGAACCCACATCAGATATGACGCCATCTACTTTGATTGGTTGATTGATTGGTTGATTGATTGGTTGATTGATTGATTGATTGGTTGGTTGATTGATTGATTGATTG
>ERZ778023.2281-NODE-2281-length-24345-cov-61.211445_pt1 | contig 24345 bp, 29 predicted proteins | sample MGYA00375753_ERZ778023 | MGnify/ENA primary metagenome ERZ778023 (study PRJEB29350, sample SAMN05389822) | bioreactor metagenome | isolation source: Ammonium sulfate bioreactor | place: South Africa: University of Cape Town | collected 2014-04-04 ... | reverse complement strand
CCTCGCTTGCATCGCATACATAGCTGAATACTCACACATTCTTCAATGATTTGATTGGATTTGATTGGATTTGATTGGATTGCTGATGCTTTTTGCACAACCACTGCTGTTGGTTTCGCCTGATTACTGGATGCATATTTATCGTGCTCGTCATGAATGATCACTTTGGATCGAATCAATGATGCAATTCAATTCGATTCGATTATCGTCATCATCATATTATCGTCATCTTTTATCATCATCATTTATCATCATCATTTATCATCATCACTCTTGGATATCTTGTGTTATTCTATTATTCGATGGATGCGGCGTTGATTTCGTGCAGCGACGGTATTCTCGATGTTCTATTTCTGCATCAATGTCGGTAGCTTGTGCTCGACCATCATCACGCCGATCCTTCGAACGCAGGTCTCGTACGCCGTGGCGTTCGGCGTTCCTGCAGGCCTCTTGACCATCGCCACCGTCATCTTTTGGCTCGGTCGAAATACCTACATCAAGGTGCCTCCAGCTGGCAGCATCGTGTCCGAGTCGTGCAAGGTCCTCTTCCAAGCTACCAAGGGTTATTTGTCGCCACACCATGGCGAAGCTCGACGACCGTTCTTTGATTATGGTATGGAGAGTGTGGCGCGGCTCTGGGAACGATGATGCTCACCAAGGCGTTGATCGCGTCGGCTCTACAGCCAAGGATTCATTCGATGCAGGATTCGTCGAGGATGTCAAGGCTGCTGTTGCAGTGTTTACCGTGTTCTTGTACGCTTCAGGGCTAGCAGGCGTCTCTCTCTCTCTCTCTCTCTCTCTCTCTCTCTTGCTCGCTCAACACTCGTCACTTATCGATTCGACCTTACGTAGGCCATTGCCAATCTTTTGGAGTTTATTCGATCAGCACTCTTCACGCTGGGTGTTCCAAGCCAAGTCGATGAACCGCGACCTGTATTTCTATCATCCTGACCCGGATCAGATTCCAACCTTGAATCCGGCGTTGATGTTGCTCTTCTTGCCAATCTTCAGCTATGGCATCTATCCCATGCTCCGGAAGCTCGGAGTACGTTGCGGTAGTATGGATGAGGAGATACTGAGTACTCGACGAGTGATTGCTAATCTACATGACAATCGATCGCAGCTCGACTTCTCTCCCATCCGTCGTATGGTGGTCGGCATGTTCTTCACGGCACTGGCATTCGTGGCCTCGGGAGTGGTGCAGTTGTTCATCGACGACAGCGCCACACCGATCCACATCACGTGGCAGCTACCGCAGTACATTTTGCTTGCATGGGGCGAGATCATGGTGTCGGTCACCGGTCTGGAGTTTGCCTACAGCCAGGCGCCGACCTCGATGAAGAGTCTCATCATGGTACGCTTCTCGTATCGATAGTAGACGACGAAGCACGAGCTGACACTCGTGTGGCCCTCTTTTTTGTAGTCGGTGTGGCTTATGATGGTTGCAATCGGTAATCTGCTCGTATCGATCATCGCCGAGATCAACTGGCCCAAGTCGCAAATGTGGAGCTACTTCTTCTATGCCATGCTCATGGCCGCGTTCGACTTTTTGTTCTGGATCATCAATCACAACTACCAGTACCGAAACAACATGAACGCAAGCACGAGCGAGGTCGTCGATGCAGACCCTTCCTATGGCACCGTGGTAGGCGACGAGCTTGAGCCCGACACCGCCCACAAGGGTATCTGAAGGGCCGCATTGCCAGCCCATGTACTTGTAACTCTCGAGCTACAATCTGATCGTATTCTCTTGTAGTTAATCTTGTTGCTGCTGCTGTTGCTGTTGTTGTTGTTTCGGTAGCACACCCTATCACCCAATCAAAATACACACGCTCATTCAATCGTCCAAGGCACCCCTCGAGGCGTGTGATAGGTTACCGATCAGTATGGTTTAGTAAAGTGCGAGTGTGTGTATGGGAGAGGCTTGTTGCAAGCAAGGTAGGCATAGCGATACAGGAGGTACATCCCACTATTAGTGGCTTCCACTGGAGTTCCAACAGCGGGTTACATGCCAGGATAGCAAGATCGATATAGCGAGAGATGAGAGTGGATAGGAGGTCGAGAGTACGAGTATCACAGCGCGTTCTCTTCCTTGAGCTTGGCATCGCTGGCGCTTGATGTTGGCGGTGCTGTTCCAGAAGCAGCGGCGGTTGTCTCAGCAGATGAGCCACCACCACCAGCAGCAGCAGCAATCGGCGGTGGTGCAGTGCTCGTGGCGGCGGTTGTTTGAAGCTGCTGGCGTTGTTCAGCAGAGAGCGCCATGTTCTGTTGCGACGATCGAAGAGCACTTCGAGCCTTCTCGAATAGCTCCTGTTGATCGATGATAAATGTCGATCCACCACATCCATTCGTTCATCCGATTGATTGCAATCGAAACAAGCCCAATACGATGGAGCGTAAGCCACAACGAATCGAATCTCTGGCACACGCCTCGAAGAAGCGCGCAGGAGTCTATCTGTTGTTCCGGACCTTTTGGCTATTGAGTAGCTCGTCTGTCGGTATACCGAGGTTCTCGAGCTTCTTGGTACCTTTCGGCTTCTCCTGCAAGTAGGCACATCAAACTCACATCAGAGCGCACGCATATGGATGCATTCAATGGTCACGATACAACGTACGATGATCTCTTCCTTGTGCTTGTCATACACTGCTGTTACGTCCTCGATATACTCGTTGAATCCCAAGGACTATCTCACCCAGAGAGACACAGCCAAGTGAGTAAGTGGATCGTAGCATCGAGGATCGATTCGATCGCAATACGAGACCTCGAGAGCCTTGAGGATGTGCTCAGGAGCGATGGTCTTCTTGTTCTCTTGTCCACAGCAATCATTGGCCTCGCTGCTGATCAGATGAATGAACTCTATCGAGAGCGATGCCACGTTGACGCTGTTGTCAGAACCCAGATCATGATAGATAGATCACGATAGATAGATCACGATAGATCACGATAGATCACGATAGATGGATAGATATACCAACGCAGCAGTCGAGTATCAAGTCGCGGGCATCGTTCGAGCACTTGATATTCTCAGGTAGCATCTCTTTGATCAACTTCGATACGGTCGCTACACAAACCCATCCAAATACCCGGTGAGTGATGGTGTGGTGGTGTATATCGTTCGGTTTGTTGGTGATATCAGACCTTTGGGGAGCGAGATATCGTCCTTATCCATTGTGTGCGGAGGAGATATTGAATAGATAGAATCGAATCGAACCGAATAGAATGATGGATGGATGGCTAGATATCTTTCTTGGTATCGTAAACCCGAACGAAGTCACTTGTTCTTTCAGCAACTGAGTGTGGTGGTGGGAAGGGAGAGAGATAGAGAGAGATGGACGAGAGAGGGAGGGTTGCGATGTGAGCGCGAGGCAGCAAGCAGCAAAGTGATGCGCGCGATTGATCATTCTGCTGTGAACACTCGATTCCATTACTACACTGATAATACAAGAAGGGATTGATAGACCGAGGGTATGGTATGCGCGTCTGTACAGTAACTCTCCTCCACTCGACCACAACATCATCATCATCATCACCACCATCACGCCGTCATCACACGAGTGCTCTCGAACTAAAAGAAATGCCGTTCGGAATCCAGGATCTTCTCTCGACGTGAACCGAGATTGAGGGGGGCGCCGCCAGCCATGGATTCCGAACCCGAGGCGGAGGAGGGTGCGGCTGCGGCTTCCGATGCGGCAGCACGCTTGTCATTGCTCGTTGATGCGACTTGCGTGCACTGGAGCTCGGGCGTGTCTTGCTGCAGCGACTGAACGGGCTCGGCACATAGGTTGAAGAGTGGCAGCTTGTGGAGCGGCATGAAGCCGAGCGACGACGGCTCGAGCATGCTTGTCGCGTCTTCGATGCTGATGAGTTGCATGTTGAGTTGGTTGAGTGGCATTCGATGGTCGATCGAGAGGCTCTTTGCCAACGGCAGCGAGGGATACAGCACGTAGAGATTGAGCTCATGCAGGAACGCCGTCAAGAACGGCAGCCACCACGATACCGAGTCGCGTTCGGGCTCGTTCGCGCCAGAGTCTGCCGTGATCGATCGTTGCGACTGTTGCAGCTGGGACAACTTCAGCTGTTGCTTGGCGTGCGTAAGAGCCCACTGGTTGAGCAGGTAGCCCTGCACGTTGGTGCGAATCAGCGGCACGAACGGGATCGCGTCCTTGGCGAGCTGTCGCGACGAGGGACCCGATAGCATCTTGATCGAGTACCAGCGACGGAACGAGCGCCAGTGCGACGGTGAGACCACCATGGCCGAGGCGCCGGCGAGCTGGTAGCGAAAGAGATTGCGGTACGACGGTCGGACGTGTGCCACGTCTTGGATCGGCTTGAGGAACGGTGTTGGATAATGGGCTGGATCGAGGATCTGGTGTTGCAGACTAATGCCAAAGAGGTTCTGATCGGCGTTGGTTTGGTTGAGAAAGTAGTTGCCTGCTACGCGGCGCAACCAGAGGTAGTAGGCCGGCGCCACCTGAACGTGGTCCGAAATGATCAGCGCATACTCGTCGAATGCATCGAGCACCGCCGGTGGATACCAGCTCTCCACGAACTGGCTGTCATGGGCGCCCGAGCGAAAGTGAACGCGCTTCTCTCCGTGCGGCCATCTACTCGACCCGGAAGAGAAAACTCGTGGTGTAAGCATAGATAGTAGCGGTTGAGGTATCGAGAGATAGACATACGTGAATTGATCCAATGCCAGCAAGATGGGCTCGATCGAGTCGCTTGAAGAGGCCAACGAGTTTACGTGAACGTCGAGCGAGATCAATGGTCGCTTGGAGCCCCAAGCTGCTCTGTGAAATGGAGCGTTGGGATTGAGGTCGAGCGGATGGTAGCTCGCGTCTCGAAGCGAGTTCAAGCACCGTAGAAGCGTGTGCTTGGCCGAAGCGAGAACGACGATTCGCAACTTGAACGCTGCATCGAGTGCACGGTCACCGGCAGCAAGGAGCGTCTGCTGTTGTTGATGGAGTGCGAGTTCGGCAGGTGGCACCTTCGGCACGAACAAGGGCGAGATGGGGCATTGTGCATCGTGCTGGCGTAGAAGCCACATGCCCGAGTGCTGGAATCGATCTCGCTTGTTCACGAGCCCGATCACATGGTTGCAATGCACCACGGCCGGCACGATGCCGCGATACTGGAGGTCGTTCGATTCAAAGTACACGCGACCATTGATGAATCCTGACGCAGGCAGCATCTCGATGAGCGATTGCGCTGCACCTCCCGAGGCCGGGACATTGTTGGTGCTGTAGTACTCAATCTCATCTGCGCCCCAATGGTACACTTGGCGATAGTACTCTTCGGAGTTCGAGGCGTTGAGAGCAACCGATGGCTCCTTGAGAGGCTTGCGTCGATGGTACCATTCGTTGATGATGCTGCGTTCAGTCTGTGCCAGGGTGGGTGTTCGGGTGGCAGCGAGCTCTGCTAACATGTGGAAATGTTCCACGAGTACTGAGCCCCAAAATTGTACGACGTCTACGGAACACACAGACACAGAATGAGACAAATGATTCCAAGGCGATTGCAGAGCATCTACGTACGAACTGTAGGAGGCAACCACATGAAGCCGGTACCAACGATATTCCGGCTCTCTCCAGGCTTACGAGCATCGTTAATGGAGAGAATCTGCACACCAAGAGAACACGAGAGAGAGAGAGAGAGAGAGAACCAGCGACAGAGCGAGAGTTAGCAACTGATACAGCATCGCTACCAGTCGGGAGCGAGAGAGAGAGAGAGAGCAACCTTGTGTGGAGTAGTGGCATTGGCGAGATGAATCAGTGGGAAGGGATCGCGCAACCACACGAGGTCGGCATCGCAAACAAGCACGCTATAACCGAGCTGTAGTAGCCACAGCGAGACTTGCATTCGAGCATGCACCAGGCGTTGGAGATCGTACGAGCCGAAGCGCTGGTAGGCGGTCGAGAGCGGCGAGTCGAATGGGAACGAGGTGCCGGCAACACCTGATTGGAAGAAGTAGGTCGGCACTCGCATGGCTCGCAAGATGTTGAAGGTCGAGCGATCGGTCGCGACCACGAGGAAGCGATCGCGCGTCGGGTCCGACGCGACCATGCGCATCGAGCAGATGCAGTTGAGCGCCACCTCGAGGAAGCCCGAGTTGACGACCAAGATCACGACGCTACCATCGGGCCTTGCGGCATCGGACGCCAACGAACGAAAGGCCGGCTCGATGACGTGCCGAGAGATGGCGTGCGCCAGCGTCGTGGCGCGCGAGAGGGAGCTCTGATACTCGGAGGTGGCGCTCTGGAGCTCCTCCATCACCTGCACGACGCGCTCGCGCAGACTCCTGAGACGCGTGTACTCGGGCTGAGACGCGAGCTCCTCCTCCTCGAAAGAGAGTGGAGCAGCGTCATCCGCTCGTTGTTGTTCCTCGAGGAGCGCCGAGTACTGTTGCGTGCTGGCAGCAGCAGCGTTCGGGTTCTCACGCAGAGCAAAGACGGCAGGAGAGTTGCCTTGCGCACCGACCGACGACACCACGCAAGCAACGAGCACCACGACAAGAGCCAACAACACGAGCGGCTGTGATGGAGGCACCACGTGGCGATATCTCCATCGTTCATGCATTGTAATGCGTCGCAGCTCACGCCGATCGGCGAGCGAGAGGCACGCTTGAGAAGGAGCGCCAAACGCCAGCGACACGCGAGACACCAACGCGAGAGAGCGAGCGAGAGAGAGAAGGAAGAGAGCGAGTAGAGCGTGTGACGAGCAGTCGAGTGACAAGTGCGGGGTATGGAGGAAAGCCATATTAAGGTCGGCGCGGAGCTTGTATAGCACGATTTAAGGTTGGCGCGGGAGCGCGTCGTTGCTTTGATTGGGGAGTGCTCAGAGGGCATATCACGCACACACAGAGGAGCGACAGGGACTCATCTTCAGTGCCTCTCTCTCACTCCCCTACTCGCGTTGGTGTTGCTCGAGCATACATTCTCCACAACGACATGGCTGAGGTACGATGGAGGTCGATGAGATGAAGATAGATGGACGTGTGGTCGTGGATCGATTCGTCCAGTCATGAGCAGGAGGACCCAAGCAAACCGATATTCACTGCGTGTGCGTGCGTGCGATATGGCGTGTCTCTCTTTGGTGGAGCAGCAAGATCGCAAGCTCGAGGGCTTCCTGCTCAAGCAAGGTGAGGGAACGCTGGGTCGTGCATTCAAGAAGCGATGGTTCTCGCAGAAGGGTACCTGCTTGTACTACTACCGCAACAAGTCCGACACCAACACAGCCGGCTTCATCAACTTGGCCGAGGGTACGAACGACGTCGCATCAAGCTCTCCCTCGCTCTCTTGCGAGAGAGACCACACACAGCACATACCTACTGTGTTTGCGTGTACCCGCGTTCTGACGATTGATGATCGTGATCAACCTTACAGCCATCTCGTGTCATCCTACCGAGGGTGTGAAGGGCAAGTTCTTGTTCCAAGTACGTGGCTCTCGTTCGCTTGCGCGTATGTGCGGTCTCGCTCTTACCTTGCTTGCACACCATGGGAATAGATCAACACACCTCGCCGAATCTGGCATCTGGAGGCCGAGAGCGAGACTGCTATGCAATACTGGGTCGATGGAATCAAGGCCATCTTCAACAAGCTGAGAGAGGAGGAGGAGCGTGGCCGACAGTTCGATCGCCGCAGCGTGCGCCTCGAGACGATGGAGAACCGCGTGCGCGACCTCGAGACTCGCGACCAGCTTCTCAAGCAGGCGCTCGAGCTGGCCTGCTCGCGTCTCGGTGTCCCCGCCGAGCAGATTCTCACGCAAGTCGACAAGGGCGCGCTCGACACAGTCAAGGATCTCCTTCAAGGCGCTGCGCCTGCCTCGACCTCGACTTCGTCCTCCTCCGATGCCGCTGCTTCTCACTCTGAGTCGCACAGCAGCGAGCCTGCGGCTGCTTCTACCGAGGCCGCCCACGCCGAGACCACCACCACCACCTCCACCTCGGAGCCTGCTGCGGCCGAGACTCCTGGTGAGCACTCGGAGCCTGCTGCGGTCGCCACTGAGGAGCACAAGGAGGCTGCCGCTGCTGCTCCGGCTGAGGAGCACAAGGAGGCTTCGTCTTCTTCTGATGCTGCTGCCGCTGCTGCACCGGCTGAGGAGCACAAGGAGGCTGCCGCCGCGGCTGTTGCTGCCGCCTCGGCCGAGGAGCACAAGGAAACTGCTGCGGCTGCGCCGGCCGAGGAGCCCAAGGCCGCGGAGGCCGTCGCTGCGACCACGGCAGCTGAGGAGCCGGGCAAGAGCGCCGCAGCGTCGGGCGACAAGAAAGATGCGCCAGCGCAGAGCGACAAGCGCTTCAAGGCCAAGGTGCTGTACGACTACTCGGCCCAGCAGGACTACGAGATGACGATCCACACGAACGAGATCATCACCGTGCTCTCGAAACACGGCAACGGTTGGTGGCTCGGCGCCTCGGCCGAAGGCAAGCAGGGCTACTTCCCGGGCTCCTACGTCGAGCCCATTGCTGAGTAAGCTCCCCGGCTCAGCTGTATCTATCTTTCGCTCCTTCGCTCCTTCTCCCGCTCGCTCGCTCACACATATTCTTCGTACCGCCGCCCATTCACAACTGTTGTTCTTCCTGCTCTCGCTCTCTCTACCTGGTCGCTTGTAGGTCTTTCGATTGGTAGAGGTTGGCAGTCTATCTCAGCTCTCTCTCTCTCTCTCATCCCAACTCAGTCTCTCTCTCTCTCTCTCTTTCGCGATCCACATTGAATGGCGGTGCTCTCTCGCTTTTCTATTGTAGTAGCACGCCTCGGTGTCGCTTCGTATCCTCCGTTGTATTGCCTCCCTTCTCGCTCTTACTCAATAATCCATTCAATCCAATATGAAGCGCTTACAATACATAGATGAGTAGTAGTTGATTCGATCAGAGAGACAGTGTGGTGTGTGTGTGTGGAGCGCGATCTATTCCGCGCGAGCGTAGAGTTGTTGCACGAGCACGTCGATCGAGGGTCTGGCAATGTAGCCTTGATCGCCACCAGGCGAGGAGTTGTACACCAACAAGCATGGCTCCTCGCCATCAAGCAGTATCGGCTTGCCGATCACAAAGTGGCCCAGCAGATCGAGAATGATGACCGGAGCCAGGCGACGGCGTTCGTGCATCACAAGGTCGTACTCGTCGCACGTCAGCATCCAGGTCGGTGCAGGCTCCTCCTCACGTGCGCGCTCGGTCGCAACACGACGGCGCCACAAGGCAGCCAGCTTGGAGCCACTCCTTCGACCGATGCCACGTTGCTCGTGAAGCAAGGCCAGATCAGCGCCATGGCATCGCTCGAAGAAGTAGCGATGATCGACGAAGAGCGCGTCCTCGATCGCCACACGTCCGCGCTCCTCGTGCTTGACGTCGCCACGTTCGATATGACGCAAGAAGAACACGTTCGGATCGTTGGTGCATCGTAGCACGTCGCCGATCTCGTAGTTAGCTACCCAATCACGCACATATCGCGCGGCCGCATCGCCTCGAAAGTCCTGCGAGTGGCTTTGAATGTAGGCCCGGCTGCATCGACGAGTCGCATGGTGAGCGCCTCGGCTCGCTTGCCCTGGCTCCAGACAACAACGACGACAACGACAACGACGTACCGATCCTCGAGAATCGCTTGCATCAGCTCGCGCACAGCTGGAATCATCACGTCGTGTTGCCGCAGCATGGCGGTCATCTGCTCGACTCGCTCGCGGCTCATCTCGTACTCGCTGAAGTGCCGCGATATCAACGCTGCCGCTGCACACGACACGTAGCCGCAGATGGCCGACGCGGTCTCGAACTCGCGGATCGATGGCTGGAAGTGTGCTCCCCACTGATCGATCATGGCGATCTCGATCACCGAGGCCGAGATTGCTCGTGCAGTGAGACCGATCGATCGAGCTCCTGTTTGATGCGAGAAGCGAGCAGCACTCTCCATCACTGGAGAGGCCGATGCAAGCGACTCTTGGATCGCAGCCTGGAGTCGGAGGTCATCATCCGCATCATCATCATTGAGAGATGTATCAGCCATCATCGAGAGGACCAAGTACTGAGGGCTCGATGGTGTGTATTCACGCTGCCCACGATGCAACAAGAGGGAATGCAAGACGTCGTGCGATCGATGGAGGTGAGAGAAGATAAGCAAGAGAGATTAGCTTGGATTGGATCACTGTTCTTTGCTTCGTGTCTCTTCGCTCGCAACGCAACCTCATCGTATCGATGGCTTCGGTACTGGCGCGCCGTGTGGCTGCGATCATGGTATCGAGAGGAAGATTTCTCTCATTCGCTGCAAGTCGACTCCGTGCTCGAGGCTCTATTGGACTGGTGCAGTGTCGCGGTATCTCTGGCTGCAGCTCGCTCACTGCAGGGACCACGTTGCGCTCGCCTTCACGGCAGCGCCTCGCGTTGCTCACGCACATCCCTTCGAGATCGCAATCGAGTGACGTTGGTGATTCGGCTTCATCGCCGCCACCACCATCATCGTCACCACAGCATACTCCTCTCGCTTCCAAGGTGCCTGCTGCACCAATGCCGCTCAAGGACATTGTGAATGTCGAGCTGCTGCGCACCGAACAGCCAGACGATATCTCACGAATCTGGCTCTCGTATCATCAAGAGCGCTCGTATCTCTCGGCCGTCGTCAACGCTGCGACCTACGATTGCATATCATCGCGCACAGCTCGCTGGTATGACGCTCATCTCAAGCGCATCACACACCAATCGTTGAGCGCCACTCATTCGCATCTCTCTCTCTCCCCCGTGTGTCGCAGCCCCATGTTCGTGGCCTTGTTGCCACGCGAGACGGGCTGCCTGTCGCTGCTGCTACAAGTGGTTCAAAAGCACCACTGGCTCTTGACCACCATCAGCGAGTACCAATCCAAGGGCCAGAATGCCTCGCCTCGCATGATGGTCAGCTTCTACACAGAGTTCAAGGACGACAAGCAGCTGGTGCTGATGCGCGGACATGTCGACCAGTCGCTTGTGTCACTCGCCGAAGCGCAGGCCATCGTCAACCTGCTGCAGATACACTACCTCGACGACAAGCTCTTCAGTGCGTGGGTCGAGGTCTTCAACCATTCGCCACAGAGCTTTGACTGGGAGGAGTTCTCGAAGGCCGCGCTGGCTCCACCTCCTCCTCCGTCCACAAGCCCACCGTCGTCCTCGTCACCGCCAACGAGCTAACCACCACCCCTGCTCGTCGTGGTCGTGGCGGTCAACATTTGGATGTCCAAGACTCGAGATCATTATTGATTGTCGCACACTCATACACAGTCTGCACACGCCACGGCACAACATACAATACACACGAACGCCAAGGCAGTGACCTCTCGCGACCTTGAGCTATCTGGTTTGCTCGGGTGTGCGGTGCGTGCGTTACGGATCATCGTCATTGCCACTCCTCCAGTCGATCAAAAGATATGCGCGAGTGTTGACGCTGTCGATCCTGTGTCGCGCGCACGGACGTGAGTTGTTTCTCTGCCGAACCGAGTTTGACATTGATGGTGTCCATCTGCTGGCCGATCCATTGCAGCGAGTTCAAGTGAGCGTTCAGGATCTGCACGATGGAATTCACCTGTTGTTGTTGTTGTTGTTGTTGTTGTTGTTGTTGTTGTTGTTGTTGTTGTTGGGGTGGTGGTTCAGTACTGGTAGAAGCGCACATGCTTGCGAGAGATGGAGCGCGAGAAACATAGGAAGGCGACGAGGAGGCCGTACTGGGTTCTCGGTATCGGCGTTCTGTGAGTAGGTTCGGTTAATGTCATCGACCAAGGACTTGAGTGTGCTGTCCATCTGTCCGAGTTGCGTGTTAATGTCTTGCGCAAGACCGAAGGTCTTTTCTCGCTCGCGATCAGCCGGTTGTAGTGGTCTGTGAACGAGCGCAAACCAAGAGGGGAGGGCGACAGGCATGGGACCACTGGTCAGAGCAACACCACACGGGCGGAGCAATTGCGCTGCTCCTCGACAGTCGTACGTCTTGGAGGATTTGTAGGTGGCGTCGACGGCGTCTTCCAGATGCTTGAGTTGTGCCTCGAGGATGGTTTGTTGCGAGTGGATGCCTTCGAGATTGCTCTCGAGGCTCTTTTGTGTCGTTTCCAATCGCATGACCTCCTCGTACAACTGTAGAGTGGTGGTGAGTGAGGCGGCAATTCGTTCAGAGCTTGGTACACGCTAGGGATACCTTATTCAATTTGAATCCATTCTCGAGAATGCGCATGTCCCACTCGCGGATACGTGAAGCTTGTTGAATGAACTCGCGGCCATGATTCTCGAGCTCTTTCGACCATTCACCGAGGATGTCTTGCATATTCTTGCGTTGAAGCGCCGTGCGCGCCCTCGCTTCGTCCTTGGCAGCGTCGGCCGCCGTAGGCGCAGCGCTCGTTGCGGTGCCAGTGGTGGCAGGCGTGCTGGATCCTGCGGCGGCAGGCGTAGCGCCACCAGCGGTCGTTGCACCGAGCCCAAACTTGGGAGCCGCAGCAGCTGGAGTAGTGGCAGTCGGCGCACCAAACGCGTAGCCCGCTCCGCCAGTGGCGGTCGGCGTGCCGGTGGTAGTGGCAGTACCAGGCGTGGCGCCAAATGCACCCAAGGTAGGTTTGGCGGGCGCAGCGCCACCTGCACCAGCGGCACCAGCCGTGGGCGTCGCAGCAGCACCAGCAGCACCAGCAGCAGCAGCAGCACCAGCAGCGGGAGTTCCAGCGGCCGGGGTACCAGCAGGCTTGGCGCCGAAGCCACCGAACGAAGGCGTGGCCGCACCCGGCGTTCCAAACGCAGAGGGCGTCGCTCCAGCTGCCGTGGGAGTGCCAGTAGCAGCAGCAGCACCGATGGCGGGTTTGGCACCGAAGGCGGCACCAAAGGTCGGTGCGGCAGTAGCGCCAGGTGTCGCAGCAGGCGAAGTACCGAGGCCTGCACCGAAGCCCGCACCGAAGGCTGTCGCAGGTGCAGCAGCACCAGCAGCTGCCGTGGGAGTTCCAGGAGCACCAGCAGCAGCCGCGGGTTTGGCACCGAAGGCGGCACCAAAGGTCGGTGCGGCACCGGGCGTGCCTGCAGCAGGAGCAGCACCACCGAATCCTGCGCCAAGAGCTGTACCACCAGTAGCCGGCGCTCCTAGGCCTCCAGCTCCAGCTCCAGCACCAGCAGCAGCGCCAGTACCGAATCCAGTACCAGCAGCAGCAGCGCCAGTACCGAATCCAGTACCAGCAGCAGCAGCGCCAGTACCGAATCCAGTACCAGCAGCAGCGCCAGTACCGAATCCAGCACCAGCAGCAGCGCCAGTACCGAATCCAGCACCAAAGGCCGGAGCCCCAGGCGTAGCGGGTTTGGCACCGAAGCCCGCGCCGAAGCCACCGAAGCCACCAGCAGCAGCACCACCAGTAGCTGCGGGACTGGCAGTCGCTCCAGCAGCAGCAGTAGCAGTAGGTGTCGCAGCAGCAGGTGCTCCAAAGCCACCGAAGCCACCACCAAAGGCCGGAGCAGCGCCACCAGCGCCAGCACCAGCGCCAGCGCCAGCACCGAAGGCGCCACCAGGCTGGAAGGTACCGAAACCACCTGGAGTTGTCATACTCGTTGGTTGATTGATATGTGGTCCTATCCAACTACTCTACGACCGTGGTTCTATCAATGATACTCCCCCTCTCAACCACACACAGGTACGCGCGCAGCAGCCGACCAGCAACCAAACAACAACCACCACGAGATCAGAACGCAAGCGTCCAAAGTACGAAGCAGCAAGAGTAAAAAGTACGGATAAGAGTCAAAAGCTCATGGTTGTTCTACGCTGTGTTCTACACTGCTTCGATCCTTCGTCCTCTCTCTTTCATTGCTCGCCTCGTTGCTTACGCACGCTCCTGCTGCCTCGTCACTGCTCGGTGCTGCTCTCTTGTGGTAGCTCTCTCTCACTCACGTTTGCTTCTCGTACGTTGATAACGAGAGAGGGTGTATCTGTGTGCGAGTTTGTTTGTGAGAGAGAGATTGGGCGAGTGTGGAGAGCGAGCCATCGTGGCGTTTGTGGAAAGCGAGCTATCGTCGCGTTTGTGTTCTGCTCTCGTTACACGATAGCTTACAAGCATCATCACTTGATACTCCTCGCTTAACCACTCGTTGTGGTGTGTTTGGATCTGGTCGGAATCTTGCAGTGCGTTGTGCCGTGTCGTTGGATCAGCCATACGCTCGCTAGTTGTTACAATCGAGAACACGACAAGCACCTGCGCAGGCCTGACGAGATCTCCTATGAAAAGAAAGCAATCGCCTTCGACGATTGACGCCACCGAGTCTGCCAAGCGACCCAAGCATATCGACAACGCCAGCGACAACAACATCGACCTTGACGCTCCTTCTAACAACAACAACAACAACCACCACACGTCCTCATCATCCTCGTCATCCTCGTCATCATCATCATCATCAACCATGAGCTCTTCTGGATCGCAAACCGAGATCGATGAAGATCTCCAGAGTCGTCAGCTGGCCGTATACGGCAAGGTGGCGATGGGTCGTCTGCGCGAGTGCAACGTCTTGATCTCGGGCATCAATGGTCTCGGTGCCGAGATTGCCAAGAACGTGATTCTGGCCAACGTGAACAGCGTGACGTTGCACGACACGTCGAGCACCACGGCCGCCGATCTGGGCTCGCACTTTTATTTGCGCGAGACCGACATTGGCACCAACCGTGCGACGGCGTCGGTGGCTCGATTGCAGGAGCTCAATCCCGGCGTGCGTGTGTCGGAGCTCAGCGGCGAGTTGACGATCGATCGACTGGCGGCTTTCCAGGCCGTGGTGTTGATCGAGAGCAGCGAGGAGTTTGCGGTGGCGGCCGACGAGTTTTGCCGCTCGCAGGCGAAGCCGATCGCCTTTCTGCGCACGGACGTCAACGGCCTGTTCGGACGGCTGTTCGTCGACTTGGGCCCCGAGTTCGTCGTGGTCGACACGACGGGCGAGCCGCCCAAGACGGCGATCGTGACCAACATCTTGTCGGACGGCCATGTGGCATGCGTCGAGGAGGACCGCCTGGACTTTGAGGAGGGCGATCTGGTTCGCTTCACCGAGGTCGGTGGCATGGTGGAGCTGAACGACGATCAACCGCGCCGCATCATCAACATTCAGGCGCACTCGTTCGACCTCGCGCCCGAAGCTGCGCAGGCCATCAAGTCGTACTCGCCGTACACCAAGGGCGGTATCGTGACGCAGGTCAAGGTGCCGAAGCCGCTGCACTTTCGCTCGTTGCGCGAGGTGCTGGCCGACATGGGCGAGCCACTGATCAGCGACTTTAGCAAGCTCGAGCGCCCGGCCGAGCTGCATCTGCTGTACCGCGCGCTCGACGCCTTCCGCACCAAGCACGAGGGCCAGCTGCCGCGTGCGGCCAACGACGAGGACGCTAGCTCGCTGGTGGCCATTGCGAAGGAGCTCGCCGGCAGCGACGGTGAGGTCAACGAGCGTCTGGCACGCGCTCTGGCACACGGTGCTCGAGCAGTCTTGAATCCGATGGCGGCGCTGTATGGCGGTATCGTGGGCCAGGAGGTGATCAAGGCTGCGACCGGCAAGTTCCACCCAGTGTTCCAGAGCTTTTACTTTGAGTCACTCGAGTGCCTGCCGAACGACGAGGTGCCGGCCGAGGAGCGACAGCCGCGCGGCTCGCGTTACGACGCGCAGATCATCGTGTTCGGCTCGCGTATGCAGGCCGAGCTCGAGGCGCAGCGAGTGTTCCTCGTCGGCTCCGGTGCTCTCGGTTGCGAGTTCCTCAAGAACATGAGCCTCATGGGCGTCGGCGCCAGCGAGCATGGCCTCGTGACGGTGACCGACGACGACACGATCGAGCGCAGCAACCTGAGCCGCCAGTTCCTCTTCCGCAACTGGCACATTGGCAAGGCCAAGTCGCTCGTGGCGGCCGAGGCGGCGCGCGAGATGAACGCCGCCTTCCGCGTGCGTCCGTTGCAGGACCGCGTGTCGCCCAACACCGAGAACGTGTTCGACGACGACTTTTGGCACTCGTTGACGTGCGTGTGCAACGCGCTCGACAACGTGTCGGCGCGTCGCTACGTCGATTCGCGCTGCGTCTTCTTCCTCAAGCCGCTGCTCGAGTCGGGCACGCTCGGCACCAAGTGCAACACGCAGGTCGTGCTGCCGCACGAGAGCGAGAACTACGGCGCCTCGAACGACCCGCCCGAGAAGGTGACGCCCGACTGCACGCTGCACAACTTTCCGCATAACATTCAGCACTGCCTCTCGTGGGCACGCTCCGAGTACATTGGCAACTTTGAGGTGCTGCCGAGCGAGACCATCGCATGCCTCAAGGCCGGCGACGGCGCCGCGTACGTCGAGAGCCTCAAGCGCGCCGGCAACGGTCAGGGCGACGTGTACGAGAAGCTGCTCAAGGTCTCGGAGGCGCTCTCGACGCGACCGAGCTCGTTCGAGGACTGCATCGCATGGGCGCGATTGCGCTTCGAGGACTACTTTACGAACCGCATCAAGCAGCTGACGTTCACGTTCGCACGCGACGCCACCACCTCGTCGGGCCTGCCGTTCTGGGCGCCGCCGAAGCGCTTCCCGACGCCGCTCGCGTTCGACGCCGCCGACCCCGAGCACATGCGCTTCATCATGGCGGCCGCCAATCTGCGTGCGCGCATCTTTGGCATCACGCCGCCCGAGACGCCCGGCAACGCCGACGCCGTCAAGCGCACGGTCTCGGTGCCCGACGGCGAGCCGTCTGGCAACCGCGACCCGGCATACTTTGCTGACGTGCTGTCGCGCATCTCGGTGCCGGCCTTCGAGCCCAAGAGCGGCGTCAAGATCAAGGTCGACGAGAAGGAACAAACGCAAGAGCCCAACAGCAACGAGCTGGCCGACGTGCTCGAGCGCCTGCCACGCCTCGAGGCCGATGAGCTGGCGCGCCTGCGCGAGCAGCTGGCGGTCGAGGAGTTCGAGAAGGACCACGACTGGAACTTTCACATGGACTTTATCGGCAGCGTAGGCAACCTGCGTGCGCGCAACTACGAGATTGCCGAGGTCGATGCGCTGCAGGCCAAGCTCGTCGCCGGCCGCATCATTCCCGCCATCGCAACGACGACCGCGCTCGCCACCGGCTTCGTGATGCTCGAGTTCTACAAGATTGTCAACAAGAAGCGCGTCGGCTCGTGGGACCGCGTCGGCGACTACCGCAACGCCTACGCCAACCTCGCACTGCCGCTCTTCTCGTTCTCGGACCCGACGCCGCCGGCGCGCATCGTGGCACGCACCGAGCGCCGCTACCCCGACCCCATCAAGCATCCCGAGTACTACGAGGAGGAGGAGATTGCCGTCTACCCGCCCGAGGGCTTTACGGCCTGGGATCGCGTCGAGATTCGCATCGGCGACTGCACGCTGCGAGAGCTCCAGCAACACCTCAAGACCGCCTACGGCGTCTCGCTCTGCTCGCTCACGGTCTCGATGCCCGACGGCCGAGCCGCCATGCTCTTTCACTCGGCCATGCGCCAAACGCTCTCGCGTCTCGACACCAAGATCTCGACGCTCTACGTCGATGTCGGAAAGGGTGTACTCACCCGTCCATACATTGTGCCAAGTTGCTACTTGACCAATGATGATGGTAACGATGTCGACTTCCCAATGATCATTCTTCATCTGGATCCTATTCCTTCCCAATAACGAATCAATCATGCAATCAATCAATCAATCACTCAATCAATCGCTCACCAAGTCAACTACACCAACTCAACACCTACTACTTTCTATTATCATCGATTGATTCGGAATAAATCATTGATTGAATGAGAAAGAGAGAGTGAGAGAGAGAGAGAGAGTATTACGAGATGATACAATCATCATGACGTTTGGCACAATCACTGCAATACTTGGGTTTGGTGGCATCGTCCTTGGGCGCTACAGCGCTCAACTTGAACAGGAGGCTCTGTGGTTGCTCGGCTTGTTGTTGTTGATCGGTCGAGGTGCTGCTACCCACTCCTCCGGCTGCTGGCTTCGCTTTACATAGAATACAACATGGTTCACCACATACTGCACACAAGGCTTCGGCAGCTTGCGCTACGTGACTCCTACAATAACCTGTTTCTCACATCCAACCGACAATTCAATTCGTTCAATCCGTCAGTGAGTGAGTTTGTGAGTGCATATGCATATGCTTGCGTGCGTTGCTTGAAGCGCATCATCAATGTACCATAACCTCCAGGCCGTAAGGCAGCAATGGCAGCTGGGAGATTCTTCTCATCAACATTCAGGTACGAGCCTATCTTGGTCTTGCTGTTGGCGGCCCACACTCCTGCCCAACGGCGTCCATCGGCGTCGACTTGCAACCCGACACCATGTCGCAAGTTGTTGAACCACCAACCCTCATAGTACATGACGCTCTCCTTGTTGGTGATGAGCGTCAAGGTGCCTCGTCCCGATCGCGCGTTGAAGCGCCACTCGCCGTCGTAGCACAGAATCGATCCTTCAGGCAGCGTGATCTGGCTCGAGCGCACGACATTGGCGACGCCGCTCGCTGCGACCTCTTGCTCGGCAGCCGGCGTCATCGACTGTAGCGCCGCCACATCGGCGACGCCTTCGTACGGCACCATCATTCTCCCGAAGCCGTGTGCCATGCCGTACAGCCAGTCGCCTTGATAGGAGGCGCCCGATGGCCACGTGCGCTTGCCCATGCCGTGTGGCAGGCCACGATCCCACGATCCCGAATAGACGCTCGAGTCACTGTATCGCAGCGTGTTGGTCACAAAGTTACCCGTCACCTCGAACGGCTTGCGAACGGCCGATGTGGTCTCGAGCTGCAGCACATGGCGTTGCGTCGCATCGTTTCCATTGATGAAGCTGATGCCGCAGCTCGTTGGGTCTTCGTTGGCTCCGAGCAAGCGCGAGACGTCGACGAGATTCACGACCGTCACGCCGTCGCGCACTGGTTGTGGCGCCAAGATCGGTTGGATATCGCTCGGAATCGATTCGATTCGGATCGTCATTCGGCCATAAAGCGGTTCGCGCACTTGTTGTGCCAAAGACGACGAAGAGGAGGCTTGCGTCGATGCTTTGATACGGAGCTTGCCGTCGAATGTCGAGGTGATGGAGCGAATGTGGCGGTACGTATGACGCCATGTGATGCTCTCATGAGTCACTTGAATCGCTTCCTCTCCTATCATTCAGTATCATCGTCGTGGACGCATTCGATGCATCGTACCGAGATGGATTGGTGTTGGTTAGTTATCGAGGTCTCGATGATATCGAGGCATGAAGATGAGGGGTACCTGATGGAAGATAGAAGGTGTGCGGTTGCGAGCCTACCAGCGCTCCATTGCGCCATAGAGCATCGACCGAACGAGAGCCATCGGGTTCGAGCAGCGTTCCGATGCCATGGCGCTTGCCGGCTTTCCATTCTCCCTCGTACTTGCTGCCGTCGAGATACACGCACACGCCGTTGCCAGATGGCAGGTCATCGAGCCACTTGCCATCGTAGAAGGCGATGACCTTGGTGGGGCCGTTCGAGTTCGACACGAACGATCGTAAGAAGGACGATAGCGATCGATCGGATGGCGGCGATGAGGATGGGAGTGCCGGGAGCGCGAGAGCGTTGGCGATGCTGTTGCTCAGCGTCTGGTTGTCGATGCTGCTCGATGGTAGTGGATCGATCGCCTTGCTGCTCGATGATGATGATGATGCAGCACGACGACCATCATCATGACCACGATCATCAACGTGGTCAAGTCCATCATCATCGTCCTCGGCAGCGGCGTCGGTCGATCGAGCGTGCGAGGAGGCTCGGGTGAAGACGCCCATGCCACATCGTTGACCCTCGTGCCAGCCACCAATGTAACGATCGCCATTGGGCCACACTCGCTCGCCCTCGCCACTCGCGAGACCTCGCTTGAACTCACCCTCATAGGTGCCTCCGTTACCCCACTCGATGCGACCACGACCATGAAAGAGCCCGTTCTCCCACTCGCCCGAGTATCGATCGGTGCACCAGCCACTGCCGACCCAGTCGCCGACGTTGGGTCGAGTCTTGTCGGTGGCAGTGAATTGGCCGGACACCAGCGCGCCCGAACGACCGGTATAGAACGACAAGGTACCACCCAATGGATAGCCATTACGCCATTGACCCGAGAACTTGGCGCCTGTGACCTCGAACTCACGAGTCTCATTCACGATGAAGTCGGCCATGTGAGCGAGAGCGAGCGAGTGAGCAACTGAGCCGGAACAGTGAGCTCCACCATCAGATAGAGACACCCGCCGAACCAACCAGGCCATCCACGATACCAATCGACCTTGGCCAAGCGTGCCACTAGTCTCTGACCCCAACCCTGTCTAACCAACCAACCAACCAATCAATTCAATGGTCGCTCAACGAGCTTCCTCGAGGGTCCTCAGTCAGAAATATCCGATCGAACTCCCGAACAGCGGCAGCAGCAGTAGTGACTTCGCTACCTCGGACTTCTACACCTGCTGCTCAGACCGTCCTCCACATCGCAACACACACATCAACACAACACGCGGCGACACATAGCTGCACTCTCTGCTCGTCTCGCGGTCCTCTGGAAGTACGCGGAACGAGGAGGAGAGGCGATACATTAGTTCGGTCCGAGGTTGGGTGGTTGCTCGCGGGGCTGCGGCATAGGGTGGCGGGTTCTCCGCGATTGCGCTTCCCAACGGCACCAAGCACCAAGCACCCACTACCAGCACGCACCCAACCGCCCACTACTACTCCCCACTCAGAACTGAACCATCGCTGGGGGTACTCGAGCTCCCCCACATCCCCCAATACATTCCCAATCCAGCCCTCTCAGGCCAGAGAGAGGCTCGCAGCACCAGCACCACCACCAAGCTGGCGAGCCCACAGGCTCCGGTTCTTTGCGCCGCCGTTGCTGCCGCGTCGTCGTCATTCGTTTCGTCGCCGCCGCGTGTGAGTACGTCCCTGTGTCCCTCGCTGCCCCTCGCTGCCCCTCGCTAGCCCCCTCGCCCACCACCACGCTGACGACGAGTCTCTATTCCTCAGCTACCACCGCCGTATCTACGTCGGCATCAGCGGCGGCATCCTCGTTCCTCGCGGCCTTCCGTCGTGCATCGTTGGGCACCACAGCGCCACCGCCGCTGCCTCTCGATCCTCCTGATACCACCACCATCGCCACCTCGCTCTCTTCTGAGAAGCCTGCTCCCCCTGCTCCTCTTCCTCCTTCATCAGCATCCCTCTCGACATCAGACTCCAGTCTAACCTCCTCGACCTCATCCTCCAGCTCCTCCTCAAGCAGCAGCTCCACTCTCTCGGTCTCGTCCGACGCAACCACATCCACATCCACATCGCTCTCGCGTGCCATGGAATCTCATCGTCGTCTCGTGAACCTCGACCCCGAGACGATCGCCACTCTCAACCATGCGCTCCAAGAAGGCCGCTCGATGGAGGAGGTCAAGGCCACGCGGCCATCGATGAAGCACGAGCTGCCGGACCTCCAGCTCGACCGCGAGTTCCGCTCTCGCAACCTGGCGCTCATACACTCGCTGCTGCAGAACCCGCTGCAGCAGCTGATCTCGACCGAGCTGCCGTCCCCCAATGCCACGGTGCGCGAGTACCTCGCCGCCAAGGGCATCAGTGAATCGCAGTCGTTCTTGTACGGTCTGCTGTACATGTATGATGGCCACATGCCCAACTACCGCGAGGACGGCCTGCAATGGGAGGCCACCAAGAAGATGTGCGTCAAGCTCGTGGTCTACAACGAAGAGAACAAGACCTACAAACTCAAGAACTCCAAGACCGATCAGGGCGTGGGTATGTTCGTTCGTTCGTTCAATCAATCAATCATTCAATCAATCGGGCAAGCAATCAACGCATCTCGCAACTGACTTTGAAACGAATGCGTGTCGTCGAATGGCACTGCAGTGGTGATGCGCCGCCAGACGTGGAAGGGAGTCCAAGGCTACTGGCGCAAGCACGAGTACAAACTCATTCGTCGCGAGCAGTTCTATCGACCCGAGTCCGACGGCTCGTTGTCCGTCAACGAGATCCAGAAGCTGCAGGACTTTCCGGTCCTTGTACATTACTTTTGCAAGCATCCGTATGTTGCTCATCTCACGAATGCGAGAGAACACACACACACACGCATCGATATCGGTGGATTCGTATGGATAGAATGGCTCATTCACTGAGTGCCACCTTCCACCTACAGTGAATCGGAAGGCAATCCCGAGGAACCACCACTGGCTCCACCACCGATGAAGTCTCGCAAACGTCGAAAGGTCTCGCACAACGATTCCGACACCGAGGATGAGCCTGGCAGCGGCATGACGGTCGGACCACCGTCGGGTTCATCGAACCCCGGTCCGCTGTTGCTTAGTAACACGGAGCTGAAGCCGCGAATGTTCAACTTCTCGGGCAACTCGTTCTGGCGCGGATCGGGCGTCGGTGCTCCGCATCTCACCTCGAGCATGGGAATGGGTTCACCTGGCTCGATGCTCGAGCGTATCACATCGTCGAACTCGGGTGTACCGGTCGAGATCGCCTCGTTCCTCTCTGGAGGTGCTCTTGATTTCGAGTACGTCTCTCATCATCAATCGAATCGATGCAATTCAAGCGTCTCACTCATTCGTGCTTGAATCTGTAGCTTCCAACCACAAACACCATCGTTGACTCGTTCATCCGATGCGTTGGTTGCGCCACCACTGACGACTTCGGCCATCGTCACTACCTATGCACCCGATGTTGGGCCGTTCGAAGCCGCCACCAAGGTCATCGTGCAGGTCAAAGGCTTCCCATCTTCAGACAATCCCGAGCAATATCAGTACTCGTGCATGTTCGAACAAACTGAAGTACCACTCCATGTACGTCGGTCTCGGTCGGCTTCAATCATTGCACCAACGACTCTCACTCACTCACTCGCTCTCACTCTGCACAACACAGCAAATTGCCGATGGAGTGTTCGAGTTCTTTACTCCGCCACAGCCGACGGCGGGCATTGTGTTCTTTTGGTGTGTCTGTAAGGCGAATCGAGACAATGGCGAGCGAGAGGCCTTGTACAGTACCGCAAGCCCGTTCTTCTTCACGCCGCTCGATGAAGCCGGCCACTTGACGCTGCAGTTCGAGTCGGTGCATGTATACACTCCCGAAGATCGTGCCATCGTTATCTCCAAGTTCAAGTACAGTGTACGCGAGTTGGACCTTAGTAACAACAACCTCAGGTACGTAGCTCGTTGTCTTCCTCAGCGATACAGCAACTCTCTCACGCTCACGCTAATCATGATATTCTTCTGCAGCACCGTACCCTTCCTCAGCGAGATGACACAACTGCATACGTTGATTCTCGACCACAACTTTTTGACCTCCGATACGGTGCTACCGACGCTGCCCAAGCTCAAGACGCTGTCCATCAACCACAATCGAATCTCGAATCTCGAAGTCTTTATCGAGCGCATCAAGGCGGCATTCCCCTCGTTGCAGTACTTGAGCATGCTCGATAACGAGGCGTGCCCTTACTTTAGTGCTCGTCCTCATCACTACTACAACTTTCGGTACGAGCGAGCGAATGAGCGAGTACCGTGGCGTTGTGAGTCTAACCTTGCCCCTTCATGATACATCGACACAGAATCTACGTGATTAGCTGCTTGCCGAATCTGACACACCTGAACTCATCGGCTGTGACGATGGATGAGCTGCGCCATGCCACGAGCATCATGGAGCGCAAGGGCAAGCCGACATTGACCTTCTCGTCGTCAGGCACCTATCCAACTACGCCAACACCCAGCCTCACGACATCGACCTCTTCGACTTCGGGTGCATCATAGTGTACTCGTCATTACTATCGACTCAATCTCGATCTCGATCTCGATCTCTCTTGCTTGCACACACTCTACATATGCGCATATCTCTTGATTAGGTATACTTGTATTCTCTCTCTCTCTCTCTCTCTCTCTCTCTCTCTCTCTGCCTCGCTCATCAAGTTCTCCTGTTCGACGCAGCGCATTCATTCATCGTCGTGTTGTTGTTGTTAGTGGTCGAGCTTGATCTCTCTCGCTCTCTCTCGCCTGTCTGTCTGTCTATCTATCTATCTATCAATCAGTCTCTCAATCTCTTTGTATGTTGTATGCCTTGCACACCCAACCATCGATTGCAATACACTTCTATCCAAATAGTAGGTTCATGTTACGTTATCGACAAGATGCAGTCGCTTACACCGGCACTACAAGGCAGTGTGAGCGCTGCACCAACACCGCCTACTTGCGGCCCTCGACCAATACGATGTGGTATCCGTGTGCTGTCTTGAACGGCTGGGAGAACGATCCAACCTATTGGATTGATTGATAGATGATAATGATGAGTATTCGATTGATTGATTGATTAGATTGGATTGGATTGGATTGATCGGATTGGATTGGATTGATGATTGGATTGGATTGGATTGGATTGGATTGGATTGGA
>ERZ778023.2269-NODE-2269-length-24428-cov-51.670086_pt1 | contig 24428 bp, 21 predicted proteins | sample MGYA00375753_ERZ778023 | MGnify/ENA primary metagenome ERZ778023 (study PRJEB29350, sample SAMN05389822) | bioreactor metagenome | isolation source: Ammonium sulfate bioreactor | place: South Africa: University of Cape Town | collected 2014-04-04 ... | reverse complement strand
TTGCAGCTTTCTCCCCTAGTGCTCGACTAGCATCCCATGCACTGATTCTGACCCCTGCATCCTCATCTGTTACTCCGTCCACCAGCTTATCAATTACTTCTTTTGTTGCTGCTTTCTCACCTAGTTTTTGAATAGCATCCCATGCGTAGCTTCTGACCCCTGCATCCTGATCTGTTACTCCGTCCACCAACTTATCAATGACTTCTTTTGTTGCTGCTGTCTCACCTAGTGCTTTAACAACATCCCATGCACAGATTCTGACCCATTCATTCTCATCTGTTACACCGACCACCAACTTATCAATTACTTCTTTTGTTGCTGCTTTCTCACCTACTGCTTTCACAGCATTCCATGCGCAGCTTCTGACCCATTCATTCTCATCTGTTACACCGACCGCCAACTTGTCAATTACTTCTTTTCTTGCTGCTTTCTCACCTAGCGCTTTAACAGCATTCCATGCACTGATTCTGACGCAGTTATTCTCATCTGTTACACCGACCACCAACTTATCAATTACTTCTTTTATTGCTGCTTTCTGGCCTAGTGCTTTAACAGAATCCCATGCGCAGCTTCTGACCCATTCATTCTCATCTGTTACACCGACTACCAACTTATCAATGACTTCTTTTGTTGCTGCTGTCTCACCTAGTGCTTTAACAACATCCCATGCGCAGCTTCTAACCCTTGCATTCTCATCGGTTACACCGACTACCAACTTATCAGTTACTTCTTTTGTTGCCACTTTCCGACCTAGTCCTCGAATAGCATTCCATGCACTGATTCTGACCCCTACATCTTCATCTGTTAGACCGACGTCCAACTCATCAATTACTTCTTTTGTTGCTGCTTTCTCACCTAGTATTGTAACAGCATCCCATGCGCAGCTTCTGACCCTTGCATCCTCATTTCTTAGACCGATCACCAACTTATCAATTACTTCTCTTGTTGCTGCTTTCTCCCCTAGTGCTTTAACAGCATTCCATGCACTGCTTCTGACCCCTGCATCTTCATCTGTTAGATCGATCACCAACTTATCAATTATTTCTTTTGTTGCTGCTTTCTCACCTAGTATTTTAACAGCATCCCATGCGCGGCATCTGACCGATACATGTTCATCTGTTAGATCGACCACCCATTTATCAATTACTTCTTTTGTTGCCGCTTTCTCACCTAGTGCTTTAACGGCATCCCATGCGCAGCTTCTAACCCTTTCATCTTCATCTGTTACACCGACCACCAACTTATCAATTACTTCTTTTGTTGCTGCTTTCTCACCTAGTCGTTGAATAGCATTCCATGCACTGCGTCTGACCCATTCATTCTCATCTGTTACACCGACCACCAGCTTATCAATTACTTCTTTTGTTGCTGCTTTCTCACCTAGTGCTTTAACAGCATTCCATGCACAGCTTCTGACCCCTGCATCCTCATCTGTTACTCCGTCCACCAACTTATCAATTATTTCTTTTGTTGCTGCTTTCTCACCTAGTCCTTGAATAGCAACCCATGCACGGATTCTGGCGTTTGTATTATCATCTGTTAGACCGACCTCGAACTTATCAATTACTTCTTTTGTTGCTGCTTTCTCACCTAGTCCTTGAATAGCATTCCATGCACTGTCCCTGACCCTTTCATGCTTATCTGTTACACCGACCACCAGCTTATCAATTACTTCTTTTGTTGCTGCTTTCTGGCCTAGTGCTTTAACAGCATCCCATGCGCAGGTTCTGACCCATTCATTCTCATCAGTTACACCGACCGCCAACTTATCAATTACTTCTTTTGTTGCTGCTTTCTCACCTAGTCCTCGAAGAGCATCCCATGCACGGATTCTGGCGTTTGTATTATCATCTGTTAGACCGACCTCGAACTTATCAATTACTTCTTTTGTTGCTGCTGTCTCACCTAGTGCTTTAGCAGTATCCCATGCACTGACTCTGACCCGTGCATCCTCGTCTGTTACACCGACCACCAACTTATCAATTACTTCTTTTCTTGCTGCTTTCTGACCTAGTGCTGTTATAGCATTCCATGCACTGCTTCTGACCCTTTCATCTTCATCTGTTACACCGACCACCAACTTATCAATTACTTCTTTTGTTGCTGCTTTCTCACCTAGTGTTTGAATATCATTCCAACGACAGAATCTGATGCAGTTATTCTCATATATTACACTGACCGCCAACTTATCAATTACTTCTTTTTTTGCTGCTTTCTGAGGTAGGGCTTTAACAGCATTCCATGCAGTGATTGTGACCCATTTATTGTTCTCTGTTACATCGATCACTAACTTATCAATTACTTCTTTGGTTGTTGGTTTCGCACCTAGTGCTTCAATAGCATCCCATGCACTGCTTCTGACCCTTTTATCCGCATCTGTGAGACCGACCTCGAACTGATCAATTACGTCTTTTGTTGCTGCTTTCTCACCTAGCGCTTTAACAGCATTCCATGCACTGATTCTGACCCAATCATTCTCATCTGTTACACCGACCGCCAACTTATCAATTACTTCTTTTGTTGCTGCTGTCTCACCTAGTACTTTAACAGCATCCCATGCACTGCTTCTGACCCCTGCATACTCATCTGTTACACCGACCGCCAACTTATCAATTACTTCTTTTGTTGCTGCTTTCTCACCTAGTGCTTTAACAGCATTCCATGCACAGCTTCTGACCCCTGCATACTCATCTGTTACACCGACCACCAACTTATCAATTACTTCTTTTGTTGCTGCTCTCTGGCCTAGTGCTTTAACAGCATCCCATGCACTGCTTCTGACCCCTGCATCCTTATCTGTGACACCGACCACCAGCTTATCGATTGCGTCTTTTGTTGCTGCTGTTTCATGTATAGTACGAATTGCACTCTTAGCCGAGTTTCTAAGATTTTTATTAGTGTTGCATACGCAGTCAGCTATTAGTGTTAGAAGCATGCTTGACGGATTTGATATGGTTGTGCGAGTTATAAAGTCAAGTGTGTGCTCTTTCACTTCTGGATTTTCACTTGTAAGCAAATTGATGAATGTATTAGTAATGATTTCATGGCAGGTCACGGATTGATTTGTTCTCAATGATTGTAACAGGTAGCGCTTGTATTCTGTCTTGGGTTGAAGTATGTTATGTTGAATTATTTGTGCAATTCGTTGTAGAAGATTAGTTCTCATATTAGTATCTCCATGTTCGTAGGTCGCTTCAAGAGAAGTCATAATTAGTTGCATATGTCTGATACCTAGGAGATCCTTAGGCTCTTCTAGTATAATGCTCCAAAAACTATCATCGATCGAAGCTTGTGGGCATAATCCAGCGATGAAAGTGAACATCAATGCATATCGTTGGTTGTATTTCTGTTCTCGAATGAATTTGATCGCGTTTTTCCGTGATGTTGTTGTTAGTTGATTGATTATATATTGTGCGGCAAAGTATTCTTGAAAAGTAAGATGGATGAAATAATGATCTTTGTCTAATTCGTTGCTGCTGCCGATTCCTTTTTTGTTCGATGCTTTAAGCACACCAAAATTTAGAATATGTGGGTGCGCTTTTAATGATATGTTTAGTTGTTTTAAAACTTCTCTCAATAAGTTTGCTCGTATAATAATTTGATTTTCTTTCATGGCTTCAAACGCCAGACATTGTAGGAATTCTAGTTCCTGTTTACATTCGTCATAAATTTCATCATCAGTTAATAGGTTTAAGGATACATCAACATTTTTGCGTGGCAAATATCTACGGCATAGCCATTCGATTATTTTTGTGTACAATGTTGTGACTGTTAGATTTTGTGTCGATGAGAAATCGTCGTCACTCCAAATACTGCAAATAAGTTCCAAATTTACTGGAATATGTGCAACACCAAAAACTCTGGGATTCAACTGTAGAAATTGCAACAGATATGGACCTTTGCTCGATGCATCAATTAATTCATCGGTCAGTTGGTGAAAAAACTGATATATGTATTCTTCGACATTTTTATTCGTAAATCCAGTAATTTCCATTTTTACCTTATACGATAATGTATTCAAATACGGACGTGATGTCAATATGTGATGAGGAGTTCGAAGTAGTTTGCTAAGTAAATCCTTAAGATAAGGTGATACATCTTGTGCAAATTCATCGTATCCATCGAGTATCCACAAGATTTTTTTAACATCAAACTGTTGTTCGAATTGTGCTTCGTCTTCTTTCGACAGATCATCTTTAAAAACTTCTCTTTTAATAATATCGATTAGAGAATATGTTTTTCCACTTTGCGGTAGAGGATACTTATCGATTGTTAAATTACGCAATTGAATCACAACAAGGATTTTGAATTGCTGAAAGTATGCTCCAGTTGCCCATTGATAGGCCACAAATCGACAAAATGTTGATTTACCAATTCCTGCTCGTCCAAAGACAAGAACTTGCTTTTCAGGTGTTTTACATGGTTCGAATATGTTTTGTATATCTATGGAAGTTTTTGGTGCGTAAATATTTTCGTAAGTACCCAGAATAGCAGTGTGATGCGATATATCGCGCATTTGGTTTTCTTTTTCCTGTTGATCTTTGGTATTGACAATTACTAAATTGATATAACTGTCTTTGATTGGAAACGATTTTTCTGGATTCATAAAACGTTCAATACGACTGTTTCTTTGGTATTTGTATTTGATTAATTCGCATAGGTAACTTGGTTTATCATCTATCATTAATGTTGAATTACTCTTTGGATGAGTTGCCTTTTTCATATAATAGATTAACCATTCCATGATGTTGTTGCTATCTGGTGTATCTGTGACTTCGTCAAATGGAACACATGAAACATCGTGAATCACTTTGTGTAACCAATCTGTAGGTATCCAAGTATTTGGATCTGTGAGAATGCATGCGATAATTTTTTTACATTTCCTTTTTGAGTATTTTAATTCAAATTGACATTCGAGAGATGCTTGATATTCTGGTGTTATGAAACAACAAACAACTTCAGCGTTTTCTACTCCAACAGCCAAACTAAATGAGAATTGTATGATGGTGAGATATATTAAAATATTAACGATCTTGAAAAGGTTACCTATCATGAATACTATAAGTGTTATAATCTTGAAACCATGCTGGAATTTTCTCGTTTCTCATCTTGTTAGAAATTTCAGAAACCAATTCGAAATCATTTTGATGATACGATAACATAACATGTTTTTTTTCAGGAATAATTGAGCTAAAATGAACATAATATTAGTTGACAAGTACAATAGTTCCTCTAAGAAATTTATATCTATACATATAGTTATTGTATGATATTTTAATAGCTACATCATCAACAGTTTGATTTTAGTGTTTTGATAAGTCTTCTGAAAACTTACCATTCTTCCAAATGTACTGTTGAAATACCGACAGGATCTGAGGTTGTGTCTTTAACCAACAAGTGTGTACCAGGTAGAAGTATCAATTCACCTTCTGCAGTCTCTGCTGAATACATACTAATATCTCTACCATATAAGGACTTGATTGAGAATAGAGTACCTCTATCACATGTGAACTGGTGCGCTAACTGAAAATATCGGGAACATGAATTAATACTCCACCAAGTATGTATATTATTTTGTTGAAAACCAGAAGCAACTACACCACAGACTCCACGCCAGATCATAGCTTCACATGGTGGTAATTTCTTAACTGCATTGAGAAATAATTTCAGATAAGGAAACCATAGTACTAAATCAGATCGATTTTCATTGCGAAGCGTTTCGTTTAACTTTCCATAGAATGACTCTGGCATTGTATAAAGATAAATAGCTGCTGACTCATTTACAGAGAGTGGCGTATTTTTTATACACTTTTCCATTGCTGTTTTAACATGTGTCAATACATCAAGTACTAAACCAGCAATGGGTTGTACAGCTTCTTCTAAGGAAACAAGTGGTTGTGTTTCAAAACCTGATATCGGATTGTAAGTCTCTGTCTCAAGTTTCGAGAGAGAAGCAGTTATAAACCGATTGTTTGAGAGTGTCATTTGATGCTAACTTGAATTATTGACTATCTACAACAAACAGAATTCTTATTCATTGTTAAGAGCTCGTTCTGTCCTAACTAAATGCAAAGGGAAAATTGTTTACATACTGTGTTCGAAAAGAGAAAACAGTAAATATGTTTTTTTTATCAACCATGTAAAAATCATTCATACATGGAAACGGTACCGCTTATTTATGTCACTAGATGATGTCTACATATATTTCACGCGTTCTTGCTCTTTTTTCATGTCTAGTATAGAAAAAAAATCAAAAAGCTAAACAAGTCAAGATAATTATTTTTTAACATTGAATAAACGAGCTATGTGTCATAATGTTAGTGTCAACAGATGTCGACATCAACTTTAAACATATGTTCAAGGTTTTTTTTCTTTCTCGCTTGGTTTCGTCAAGCGGTCATAGACATGATTCGCTCAGTGTTTTTCTTCTTCTTTTGCTTTTTGTCTTTTTTTCTCTAATTTTTATTTTGAGAAAGAAAAAAACAAGATCCTCTCATAGACATCCACTGACTCTCTCCGCCTTCATTCGACTCCTCGCCATTACACGTCGTAGATTCTTAGGTAAGAAAGCTTAGCTTTTCCTCGAGTATCTCTAAAGATTGACCTAACACATAAAATAGTCAATTTTCAAAACTCGATGTTTTTTCTCCATACACTCTCATTACAGCCGAGGAAGTAATAACGAACCTTATTTATTTCCTAACATAGTCCAATCATGAAGTATATAATGCTCAGAAAGACTATCTTGATTGATACTGATTTCAACAATTTTCTCGAAATGCCTTAATATTGACACCACTAGTTTTCCCAAGTCGTCATTTGAATAGAAATCTTGACCACTTGTTAAAAAAGAAATAAATCCAGGCAGAGATTGAGATAATAGAGCAATATCGATCAATGTCAACATATTCAAGTTCACTAGAAAGAATATCACATGAATTTCTTTCTTATGATTTGACTCATGAAACCGCCTATTTACTCAACTGCAACCGATTACAATAGTATTTTTGAAAGAAATTCTTCGTTGACACCTCGTTTAAAGTATGAGGGTGAACGAAGATGATTTAATTGAAGTTGACCATAATTCGTTGAAAAAACAACTAATTTTGACAAACTCTACAAATGCTATTCGATAATTTGTAAGACAAATAGCTCCTTCAATCAACATACAAATTTAGCTTTAATTCCACAGACATTGCCAAGAACGATTTGGTTTACTGTCTTCAATTTCGATAATGCATTGAGAACATCTTCTGATCTTCTCAACGAATTACTGATCCAAAAAGTCGATGATTTTATTTCTCTGGCAATAATCGTTTTCTATACCACAACATAGCATTTTTGGCATACTCTTGTTCGAGAGAAGATTCGATATTCAGCAATTCAATGTTTTTCCAATCGACTTCTAGTTGTCCAGGAAAACGAAAGAGAAATCGAATACAACGTTGAAAATCCCAAAGATAACGAAGGCTGTCTCTTCTACTTGTTGCTGTTTGTATTTTGACAAAGTAACAGACAGGTGTTCAAGAAGAAGTAAATTCTTATTCTCAAGCAAAGTAAATAGATCATTTAAATTCTTCATATATAGTGATGCGTGTACAGTGTTTGGCCAGTTGATAGTTTTCCATTGATAATTATCTCTATCTGAGTAACACTTGGCATCAGCTAAAATGAAATTATAGTGAATTCATAATTCAGTGCATGAAATGATTTACCACCAATGACTTCGAATATCATGGAATAGAATGACAATTGATGTTCGTCTAGTCAATTTAAAAATTTAAAATATGATTCTCTATCTGTATACGAATGAAATGTTACATGTAAGTAATACGATAAGAGACGACTTAAATTGACAAAACCATGTTTAAATACTATTGCTTTCGTGACATGTACCTAACGACTTCATAGCCCATGCACGTACCACAAAGACGAATGGTATCGATTGATAAACGTAGATGTTTTGGTCAAATGTAGTTTCCTTCCATAAATTGGCACATGTCAGAAAAATGAATGACATTGCAGCCAGACTGTGATATATCAGTTAACAATGAATTTATACGATAGTTAAGACCAGAAAATGCACGAAACATATCAATTGCTCCGAGATAGCTCATAAATGTTATCATTGTTGTTTTGCTTGAGAAACTTATCCGTCTTCTCATACAATTCTACGAAATTATGAACACTGTCCGATTGCATTTTTGACGGATTATGTTCATTTGTTTCCTTTGTCTACGTCGGACACGGTAAAAAAATCATAATAGTGAATTTCAAAATTGATTTCTATTGATTCGTTTGTTGTTAGAACTGAAATTTGAGGGCCAAATATATCTTTTCTATATTTGATTCTAATTGGTTAGTAAATTCGAGATAGTCGATATGTAAACAAACGAGAGAACAACAAAAGAATATCGCGAATTTATTTCGATTCATTCGAATTACGTATTAAAACATTGTTTCTTCATATAGAATGTACGTACGTGGATGTGCACGATCGCGAGGTCGACTTAGTCGATCGACAACTTCGCGTGATCAAGGTAAAATTCGCCGACTTAAAATTACTAAAAATCGATGATTATTTCGTAGATCTCGTGTCTGGCGAAGGCAGTAGTATTCGAACAGGCGCAACAAGTCCAACCTTATCAGTAAAATGAGAGAGAAATCGCATTAGACACGTATAGAAAAATGAAATTTATATTTAGACAGTGTCAGGATTAACGACGCAATTGGACAGTTTATCGATGGCAACGGATGATACCGACCGATATCCAACGACATCGAAATTTCCGAAAACTCGACCGACTGAATTGACGTCAAAACAAGGTGAAAGTGGCCAACAAATCGAACTCGTTGCCAATTACATCAAGATGTTAGCAGCACCTAAATGTATTCAAAAGAAAATTTCGCATTTCTATTTCAACACGTTTCTCTCTTCTAGGGGATTTATATCGTTATCACTGCACGTTCGAACCAGAGGTATGTTTTGTCTATTCGTTTGTAATCATAAAACTATTTTTGATTGCCTGACAGATTGAATTACGAAAGATTCGTCGTGAAACATTAGCCAAAGCTGGCATAAAAGATGTAGCTTTCGATGGCCAACTTCTCTATTCATTCGAAGATTTCGGAACGGTAAAAGAAAAATTTCTCTCTTCACTCGATCGATTTGCCTTTTTCGTTTTGTTTAGGAAACAACAATTTCCAGTCGACATCCAGTGACAAATGAAGCGATTGAAATTAAACTCAAACAAACAGCAACTGCATCACCGGAATCACCGGAATTCTTTCATCTTGCGAATTTAATCGTTCGAAAGTAATAAAAGATCGATTTGTCTTCGAAAAAAACTAAAGTAATGATGTGATTAGATTACTTGAAATTGCTGGTTTGAAACTTCTCGGTCGAAATTATTATTCATTCGACAAGAAAATCGATCTCGATCGATATAAACTAACACTTTTTCCCGGTTTTATGACAGCTGTTAATGTCTACGAAGGTCAACTCATGATCAATGTTGATCTATCAACCAAAGTTATGAACAAACAAACTGTCTACGCATGTCTCACCGAGAAATTGGAACGTTTTAATTACAATGTTCAACTTACACACGATGCTGCAATCAAAGAACTCGTTGGACAAATCGTCATGACATCGTTTGTATTTTCAAAACATTCATTTCTTCTCTCACAACGATCTGTTTAGATACAACAACGAAACCTATAAAATCCTCGATATCATCTGGGATAAAGATCCAACATATCAATTCACCAAACGAGATGGTTCCCAACAAACACTCGTTCAGTATTATCAAGAAAAATATCATATTCAGATTAAAGATTGTCAGCAACCATTGATTTCTGTCAAAGCAAGTCGACGAATGGCTAAACGTGGACCGAAAAAAGACGAACCCGGAGTGATATTTCTCGTTCCGGAATTGTGTTCGTTGACTGGCATCACCGACGCCATGCGATCGGACTTTTCATTGATGAAAGAAATGAGCACTTACACTCATGTTGGACCCAACGAACGTTTTCAACAATTGAACGGCTTCCTTCAGGATATACAAAAACGTGAAGAAGGACAAAAAGAATTGAACAAATGGCAAATCAGTCTCGATCAACAACTTGTTCAACTTCAAGGTCGAACAATCGAAAGCGAGACAATTATGTACAAAGACAAAACAGTCAAATACAATCCAGCTGAAGCTGATTGGTCTCGAGAAGGCCGTTCATTGCCACATCTCGTTCCTAAACATCTCAATCGTTGGCTTTTGATTTTCACGCAACGTGACGCTCAAGTAGCAAATGCGTTCGTCGAAGCACTCTACAAAGTTTGCACGCCATTCGGCATGAATGTTGCCTATCCTGAACCATGCGAATTGCCGAATGATCGTGCCGACGCGTATATCAATGCTATTCGAACTAAAGCTCATCCGCAATTGGATTTAGTTTGTTGTATTCTAACGAACAATCGAAAAGATCGATACGATGCAATCAAGAAAGTTCTTTGCGTCGATTGTCCGTTACCATCTCAAGTTCGACGAAGAGTTTTTTTTTGTAGTTTTGAAAGTTAATTTTATATGATTTAGGTTTTGCTAACAAAAACACTGCAACGACAAGGACAATTGATGTCGGTTGCTACGAAAGTCGGCATTCAAATCAATGCGAAACTAGGTGGTGAAATCTGGGCTGTGCCGATTCCAGTAGGCGATTGTTTTCTTTTGTTGGTAAATTTCAAGTTTTGTTTTAGTCGAAAACTATCATGGTTATTGGTATTGATACTTATCGAGATTCTCAATCACGTTCATCGCAAATGGTTGGTTTTGTTGCGTCGATTAATTCGACATGTACACGTTACTATTCACGTGTTATCGAACAACGAGGTCAAAAAGATCTCATTTCAGGATTGAAATCGTGCATGCAAGGTTCGATCGAATTCATTCTCTCGATCGATTCGATCATTTTCGTATTTAGATGCACTTCAAAAATATCATCAAGTCAACGGTACTTTACCTGGAAAGATTATTGTCTATCGTGATGGTGTCAATGACTTTCAATTACTCGATGTTATCGACAGTGAATTACCGGCTTTGAATGAACTTTGCATGAAAATTCAAGAAGGTTATGAGTAAGTTTATGATTTCGATTGAATTCTAGAGAAATTGTTTTTGTTTTCAGTCCGAAATTAGGCATGATTGTTGTTAAGAAACGTGGCAGTGCTCGATTCTTCGCTCGTGATCCGCGAAATAATCGACAATTTATTAATCCACCGCCTGGCACGATCATCGATCATACAGTTACCAATCAAGGTACCGAATATTTCGACTTTCAATGAAGTTTCTCATTGGTCTTTTGTATAGAATGGTATGATTTCTATTTAATTTCTCAAATGGCTCGTCAAGGAACGGTTGCACCGACACATTTCAATGTTATTTGGGATCGAACAGGCTTAAAAGTCGATCATATGCAACGATTAACACAAAAACTATGTCATTTATATTACAAGTAATAAAAAAAAACATTTCTGTTTTTCTCTCTTCATTTGAATGAGTTTGTTTTTTAGTTGGCCCGGTACAATCCGTGTACCTGGTGTTTGTCAATATGCTCACAAGTTGGCTTTTCTTGCTGCACAAAGTCTACACACTCAACCACATGAAAGTCTAGCTGATAAATTATTCTATTTATAAACTGAATGAATCTCATTTAACTTGATTGATTTCATATTCTCTTTATTAGATTTTAGTCTATATGATGAAAGGACTTGTTTTTTTATTTGAAGAAAAAAAAGGAATAAAGATTGATTGAAACTGGCGATTTTTTTATTTGTAGAAAAGAAAAAAAAATGAGGGACGATTGAAGTCAATTAGCTAAGAACGGTTTGTTCAGGCGTACGATGACCATGTGAATCGATACCGGAGAGTTCATCGGCTTGTTTCGAGTGAAGAATTTGTTTGAAATCCTTAGAAAGAGAAAATAAAAGTTAAAATCAATTACGAAAAACAAACAAAGACATACCGGTGCACGGTATTTGCAACAATTGGCGACGATATCTGCGATAATCGGATGATTGAGTAGAGCAGAAAGTGGAGCTTTCGATTCACGATCGAATTCTAATTCATCCCAAACAGTAAACAAACGTTCCTTGACAAAATCGATGAATAAAGTTTGTTTTGAAAAATGAAAATTTACTTTCGAAGCAAAATCTTCGGGATCTTCAGTCGTAGCAAATCGATGTGTATCGCCGAGTTTGCGTTCACCATGATGTAAAACCTTTTAGTTAACAAATCAATATAATCAAAGAAAAAAAGCCAATTTACTTGATGTAAACCATCAACAGAAACGAAACCATCATTCGGTATTTCGATTTCATTTTCTTGTGCTTGTTCTCGTTCTCTATCGATGAGTCTATCGTATTCTTGCGTATTCAAAATACCACAATGCATTTCCACTTGTGGCAATTGTTCTTTCAATGTTGGCATCGGTGATCGTTCGGCAATGGCCAACGCTCGATAGAAACCGTGCAATGGATTTGGTACAGCAGCCAAATAGAGAAGCATGTCCTCGTAGGGTAGTAATGTTCCGTTATCATCGAGAGCGAATAGATCGAACCAGAATTGTTTGAGATGATGTTCACGATTGTACGGCCGCGCTTGAGACGGATCTTCAGGTGTCGGCGGACGCTCGAGAGTGAACCAAAGGGGAATCTGAAACAAAATTTAGGATTATTTTTTCTTTTTTTGAGTCGTGGTGATACCTCGTTGAAGATCGTTCGAGAAATGAAACCTGTTTGATCAGTATCATTTTCAGCGTAAGTATATAAAAGATTGAGCAATTCTTGTTGAGTTGGATACGGCCATGGTTGAGACGCGAATAGAAGCCAAAGACGCCAGTTAATAAATTCTGAACCGTTGGAAAGCATGAGAGCTAACGATTCGATTTGAACTGGCTCGAAATTACACCATGATTCGGGTAATGTTCGTGATCCAACAGTGACTGTGATCAAATCCGAATACAAATCGATGAATGTCTTCGTCGAAAGTAAACCACTGGGCGCAGTTAACGAAAACTACGTATAAAAAAAACGTTTTCTTCAATAAACTTTTATTTGTTTTTTTATTCTACTTGTTTAAAAAATTCTCTCAGTTGATCGATGGTGAATTGTTCGAACATAGTTTGTTCCATTGGCAATGGCCGTGGTGGTGGTACTGGCGGTGGAGCAACAACAACATCCTTCGATAGAAAATGATTTTTAAGAAATACGAGTCATTCTTTGCGTTTACTTCAGCAATGTAAAATGTGTATTTATCAAGCACAAGTTGTTGTTCGATTTTCTCTTTCGATTCAATTGCATATCGAATAATTTTCGCCATATTTTCGATACTTTCGGTTTCCTGTTTGTATTTTTCGCCCAACCATTCGTACATACGTGAGTATGTTTCATCACTTTTCGTTTTAAGACCCGAAATAGCTCGAGAAGCAACATCTCGAATGAGCATTAAACGTGCTTGACAAATACGAACTGAACAACAAATGAAATAAAACATTCTTTGTTTTTTTTCTCGAATTTGATTTGCAAACCTTCGTGACTAAGTGCAGCGAGATATTCTTCTCTCATTTTAGCTCGTAATTGACGTTTAGCTGCTTCTTCTGGAGTGATTTCGACGATAGCTAAACAGGAAATCTTTGGATTAGTTTACTCTCAAGAAATGTCAACACGAGTTTACCTTCGACGGGTGCTTCCTCTTTTTTAGCACCTTTTTTACCGCCTTTGCCAGCAGAACCTTTGCCACCTTTGGCATCTTTTGCGTCTTTACCAGCGCCTTTTGCGTCTTTGCCACCGGCGGCAGCAGCCGGAGCAGCTGGAGCTGCAGAAACTGGCTCGACTTCAATACTGGCCTGTTCAGTTGTCAACTGTAAATGAAAGTATGATTGAATTTTTCTCGGATTTCATTGAAACGAACGAACCATCTCATGGACATATTGATTGGCGAGTCGATGAGCATCGAAAACCAACCGTTCGTCCATATCTTCCGGTGGTGGCGGCGATGGATCGCCTGCATCATCCGCTCGTTTTTTCGCTGCTTGATTCGAACGTTTCTTATTATCCGTTGTTTCGAATGCAGACAACGGTCGACGAGGTACCAACGGCAATCTAACACAGATCAACTCAATACTCATCTTCTTCTCGTTTTTTTTTACTTTGGTTTGAGGTTTTTTGTTGGATCTTGTCCGAGTGTTTGTGCGGTTGTGTCAGTTGAGAGTTGAGGTTCTTTTTTACCTGCGCCTTTCTTTCCACCTTTGGGTGATTTCGGTGGCGATGGTGTTCGTTTACTGCCTTTGCTTGCTGATGAAGCTCGTTTGCCTTTTTTCGGCGTGCCTAATTGAGACGATGTATCGAGATCGGCGTTTGCACCTGGTGAAACCGGTGATTTAGCCGCATCGTAATCGACAAGACTTTCAGCAACTGATGCTGGTCGTTCGCCAGCTTCCATCAGTTCGAACAACGGCAAACGAGCGTATTCTTGTTTCATTTCATCGGGAATTGGTTGTTGCATCGATTTGTAATAATCACGGAGCATTCGTAACGAATCTTGATATCGATCGATTTCACCCTATACACAAAAAAGAATTGTTTGACGGTTGAGATTGTTGTTCGAACCTGTAACAAGGTGATGTAATGATTTGTGAGAAGACCGAGATGATCTTGAACCCATCCGTCGGTCATGATCATTTCACGTTCTTTTTCGGATTCTTCTTTACGTTGTGAGGCAATTTCATGTAGAGTATCACTTAGATCTTCGACACGTTGATGAAGTTCTTGTTTGAATTCATCATCATCACGTGCGTCGTCTGGTAGCGCATTGAAATCCTATGAAAATCGAATTTTAATCGTGTCTTTTTTTTTGGTTGTTGGTTTGAAAATCTACTTTGACAAAAACATCGACGTATTCCTGTTTCGTATCCGGTCGATCGAGAAAGATTTTGAAATTCACTTTAATCGTATAGAAATGATCGACTAAATGCGAACGTTCGAAACGAATATTTCGAAAGACTAATTTGCACGCATCGATGTAATTCAATTCGACAGCATCGTAATAACTCGAAAGTATCGTTGAAATCTCTGGATCGATCGGTTCTTGAACGTAGACCCATTCTTCGGTGCCTGGTTTCGGCGGTGGTGGTCCTTGCGGTTCGGCAGGAGCTGCTGGAGCAGCTGGAGCTGGTTCTTCGTCTTTTTTGCCTTTTTTACCACCGGCTTTTGGACTTTCTTTCTTGTCGACACTGGCACTTGGCGATCGGTCTTTCTTCGCACCTTTGCCGCCTTTTTTCGCAGCTGCTGCTGCTTCTACATAAAATCAAGAAATTCGTTCGAAAAAAATAAGAAAAATGCAAAATAAAAAGCGAGCGATTTATCACTCGAACGACGATGTTTTCGTTTTCTTCGACTTGAATTATTCAAACTTAGACTGTCAAGAAATGAGACTGATCGAGAAAATGTGAAGAAACAACACTCTCAAACTTCTATTTACCGGCTTCAGCAGCTTCTTGAGCAGCACGTTCAGCGGCAGCGGCCTAAATTCAAAACGAAATTTAACAATTTAAACACTCGTTTTTCGTTCTAACCGCTTCAGCAGCTTCCTTAGCTTGTTGTTCTTCCTCTTCGGCTTTTCGTTTCGCTTCTTCTTCTTGTCGTTCTCTCTCCAATCGTTCGTTTTCCTCTCTCTGTTTCTCTTCTTCCGCCTGTCGAATTTTCGCTTGTTCTTCATCGACATAGGTTTCGATCGATCTCGAGAATTCATGATACAATTGTTCTTCATCCAACGGCAAATCTTCGTTGACTTCATCGACGACCACAACTTTCGAATATTCATTATAGAATTTCTCGATTCGAGGATAGGATTCTTGAAATTGTGAAATACGATGTTGCAGTTGTTCCATATCGTTCGCTGCGTCTTTTGTTGGAAAGACTTGTTCTTGACCGTTGAAGCCCGTTGACGAACCAGCTGGTGGCGGATTGTACTGTTCGTGATATTCTCGATTGGCCAACGGAGCGTCTAGAAAACGAAAACGATTCGAAAAGGAATGTTTTTTGTTTTGCTTTTTACATGAACGGCCAGCAGCTCGTCGGATAACCATGTCGTTGTTGACGTGAAAGAGAAGGACGAGATCGATGATGGATTTGTACTGTTCAGGAGGCGGTGGTGGACGAGGATTTGGTGCTAAGAGTGGATCGAAATCTTTGATATGTTCTTCTTCATAACCCGAGAGAGCATTTTCGAGTAATTTAACTTGATCGTATGTCGTTGGGAAACCATCGATAATCCAACCTTCGCCTTCGGGAATTCGTCGAAGACGTTCGACGAGTAATTGAACTGCCATACGATCGCTTAAAGACTCGCCAAGTTTAAGCGATTGAGTGATAATCGAGCCGAGTTTAGCACGATCACTGAGTTTATCCAGTTTGCTCTTTTTAGAATCGATGGATTCGGTTTGATCGGCAAGAGTTGGCGGTGGACCTTGAGGATTTTCACTGTCTGTATAACAAAACAAACGAAACAGTGAGAATAGTTCGAGGAAAAAAAACGAACTTATAGTGCAAAAGCAAGAGCGATTGAAAACCTGAACTAGTTATAGTTGTATTCAAAGGTAGGAACTTAATCTCTTCGTGTTTCTTTTCTTTCTTCTTCTTCTTCGATTTTTTTCGTTTTTTCTTTTTCGCATTCGTGTTCATTTGAAACATTCGTAAACACAATGAACCCGTCTCAATTTTTCGAAAGATATCAAAAATATCATCATTTTCAATTCGATTTATATAATACGAATTATCTAGATAAGTTATGAAACAACAAAGCCAATCGAAAACACACACAATTTATTCACCTGCTTGATCGAGTGTTGTGTTTCCGTGTGAAATTGGAACATCATCATGATCGAGTTTTGGTGTTTGATCAACATCAGTATCGTCGACCAGTTCGCCATCGAGCAATTCGCCATTGTTAAAAGCTTCGACAGCTTCGTGTAATAGTTGTTCGACATTCAGAATCGTGACGCCATTTTCTATTGATCAGATAAAAATAGAGAAAAGTTTGTGTTTCAAAGATTCGAGTACCTTCGCCGTAACGTTTTAAGATCGTTGATTTGCCCGCAAATGATTTTCCGAGAACGAGCATTTTCAAACCAAACGCCGGGAACAATGGCGGTGGAACAACATCCTTGACAAACAAAAGTTCTTTTCTCTCAAAAACAAATTCAAAACTCAAACATACAGCTGGAGGATGAACAAGATTATGCAATCGATTGACAATAAAACCGAATATCGGATTGTCCAAAGGCGGTATATGAGTAATAGCGGTTGCACTTTGACTGGCAGCAGGTGGCTCCCATTCGCCGATCATATTTCGATATTCATTGAAATCTCCTTCATCGAGAATCTTCAAACTTTCCTCTTCAAGAACAGTTTGTGCGTGGAGTTTTTGATCTTGTCGATCCAAAGTTCTTTGTCCGTCGTTGGAATCTTGTTGTTCATCGTCGAAAAACGGACGATCACTAACGAACAACGCGTTCCATTCACGCCAGACTTTCGCAGGAATTAGACTAACGAGAAAAAACATCGTGAAATTCCCAAGGAAAAACGAATAAAATCGCTTACTTTTCGGTCAATTGTCGATATTCGCCGATTTTCACTGCGAAATCGACGAGTTGCCAAGTAAGATGCGTGCAGAATTCCACGTGTTCTTTGTGTTTCGCTTCGGCTTTGTCAGCTTGAAGGATATCATGGAGTTCTTTGTCTTTTCGGACTTGTTCGGCATATTCAAGTCGAGCTAAACGTGCTAATTCCTAAAAACGAGAACTGAGAAAAAAATGCGAGTCGATCGAGATTTCATACGGCTTCTCGGTCCATGGCTTCGATGAAGTCTTGTCGTCGTCGGATTTCTAATTGTTTTTCGTAGGCAATGCGATTCTGTCGGAGAACGTCCTTTTCATGTCGAGTTTGTAGCAATTCAACGGCGAGACGTCGTTCGAATTGTGATTGACGAAGTAGATGGCTGACAAGTGATTCTTCTCGTTTGGAATCCTAAGAATTACGAATTGAATCAAAAGAGAATTTTTGTTTTGAAAACAAGTCAAATACTTCGATAGCTTCTAATGCTCGAAGTTGATCGACTAGAACTTTTCGACGACGTTTTTCTCGTTCACGTCGAGCGTGAATATCTTCTTGTAAACGTCGTCGAATCTCGAGGATATACGGATCGACTTGTCCGCTTGGCAGAGTTTTCGTATAAGTAACTAATTCGTGAGATTTCTTCGATGGATCTTTGTTTTCTTGTTCATAGGGCGAAGCGATTTCCATATCCGAGAGATTCATTGATTCACTTAAAATCGAGAACGAAGGTTTTTCGAAATGAATTGACGATGATTTACCCTGCAGCATTCTCGTCGAAACCTTCGTCATCATCGAAATCTGTGTGTTGTAAAACTCGTCGTTCGAATTTTCGAATGTCACTCATTGTGTCTTGCATTTCGAGTTCTTTTTTCAATCGTCGTTTTTTCTCGAGAGCTTGTTTGGAAAATAATGGCGGCGTTTTCGGTATCATAACCACACTTGCTCTAAAAGACCATCAAATCGATCTTAGATTTCAATTCAACAAACGAAACAGAGATCATCAAGTCTCCTAGATCATGCAAAGCGAGATAGAATCCATCGATTTCAAGAAACATGCAGAATAGACGAGAGAATGAGGAGATGACAAAACTTACGGCATCGGCTCGATTTCGAGCTCATAACCAAGATCTTCTTGATCTGATCTAATTAAATTTTTCGTTGTACTTACATCTCGTTTAGATTTTTTTTTGTTCTCAAAAAATCTCAAGTCAATGACTTACTTGATTCTCGCCATAACTTCGGCGTCTTTAGCTCGTTTTTCTTTGGAACGATTGAGGAGATACTGTCGTTTCGATTCGAACTCTTGTCGTTTTTCTTCTTCTTCTTCACATCTAAAAAAAAACTTGATTGGGGAAAAAGTCGAGAAATGATTTTCAACTTTTGTTTATTGATAATTTCATCTTGAAGAGCTTTGAATTGTTGATGTTTGGCAACTAATTGCTGCAAACTGAGATCACATTGACGAGTCGTTCGTTTTCGAATTAACTAAAATATTTATCTTTCTTTGGATTTCAAATGAAATCGAAACAAACATTTTGATATTGTTGCGTTTCAGCTTGAGCTAAGACTTTGGTTGCCGGTGCTGTCATTGTTTCCATGGCAGTTCCCGTTAGATTTCGTTTCTTTTTTCGATTCAATGATGTATACAATTGATAGAGTAACTGCGTGACAGCACCTTTTTCCATTGTCATTATTTGCCGAGCATTGTTCGTGTTAAATGGAATGCCGAGAAGATGAAGTGTGCGTTCGATTCGAGTGAAATTATTCAATTGTGAAACGGAATTTCTATGTGATTGAAGATGTTTTTGAAAGGAAAAGAAGAAAATTCGACGAACTTATTGGTGCTAAATTGTGCAAAATCTTCTTGGAGACCGTATTTCGAGAGAATTTCACCGAAGAGATAGCCTGTTGCGAATTCAACGGCAAGATCATTTGTTGATTCTTAATAAAAAACATGAAAATAAAACGAAAAAAGGATGATTGTTGTTTTCTACCGATTTTTTTCGATAGTTGAACATCACTAACAAGCCAATTGATTAAAATATCAGTCATTGTTCTTCGTTCGATCAAATGACTTGATTATGTGAATAGCAGCAGTTCGCACACGCATACAACCATTTACTTTTACTTGTTATTTGTGTTGCTTAGCAACGATAGAAAATGAATTTTACTAGTCGGTATCCTGATTTATGACGACATCTCTCGTAATTGAATTCGATCAACAACAACAAAAAAAATTAATAATTACCAAATGTCAAACTTGATTTGAGTTGAAATCGAGAATTAATTTTTGACATTAACAACATTGATTTTTGAAGTATTATTGTCTATGCTCTTCGTTGAAATAAAACGGAAATTTCAAGTACGTTCTCTCTCTCTCTCTCTGTCTTCTTCGCCTTCGCTCTTTTTTTTCCCCTCTTTTCAAAGTCATTTCTCATTCAATCGAGATCCAAGTTAACACACAATCATGTTCACTCGTATTTACATATGTCTACTATTGCTAACAGTGAATTATCTATTCTTGATGACAGCATTACCAACACGAAATGCCGATATTGAAAATAGTCATTTAACTGATGCGTTAATGTTCGAACAATTGCATGATCGTTCGTATGTTAACGATGAAAATAGTGATGAAGATGAAAATTTCAACGACAAACGACAAGTCAAACGAAAATGGATGAATTATTATCAAGGATCATCATCGGCACATTCGCCGTATACAATCGCTTTTCCAGCTCTTATTCGTAGTCGTCGTTGGATCCACTAAAAATACGCAACTTTTCTTTTCTCGTTTTATTTGTTTTTCAATTGATTAATAAATCTGTAAACAGATAACACTGAGAATTTAATTTTGTTTCATTTTTTTAAACACCAACGCAATGACACGCACACAGTAGGAGATTTAATGGCGAGAAAACAATATGTTTGTTAATGATAAATGCGATTCTTCTAATAGGTTTTTGATTGTTTTGAGATTATATATTCGGAGCTTGTTTTTAATCCTTTATTGACGTAAGAAATCAGTATATAAGAGAACGAAAACGATTGGACTTTAATCGAATTTAATTGATATTGTAAAGAAGAAAAAGAAAATGTTCGGTAAAAGTTCCCAGTTTATTCTCGTTTGTCTCCCATTTATCTGCTTTGGAGTCACCTTAGCTGCTGATTGTTGGTCTTCAAACGCATGTTTAGATGTCGGTGTATGCAGTACCAAAGGTGGTAATTCACAAAAAGGTCTCTGCAGTGGTGCAAATAATATTCAATGTTGTTCATGGTAACAAAGACAAAAAAGAAATTGAAATTAGTCATTTGCTTTTTATTGTTATTATTTGTAGTTCAACGTGTATGGAAGCTGCAGTTTGTACAGCTCGTGGCGGTGTTCCACATGCTGGTATTTGTCCAGGTGCTGCTAATGTTCAATGTTGTAATCTTGGTTCGACACCAGCGCCAGTCGAAGGCATGCTAACGGATTTAGCTGATATTCTTCGTAAAGCTGGTTTGACTGTCGTTGAAGTTGACGGTTGGAAAACACGAGGACATGGTCCAATGTCATCGGTTAAAGGTATTCTTGCTCATCATACAGCTGGTGCAGCTACCGGTGAATATCCATCATTGAAAATTGTTCGTGATGGTCGTTCGGATCTTCCCGGTCCTCTTTCTCAACTCGGTTTAGGACGAAGTGGAACTTGGTATGTTATTGCCGCTGGTCGAGCCTATCACGCTGGCAAAACTATTGATGATTCCATTTTCGGAAATTCGAATGCTATTGGAATTGAAGCTGAAGGTACTGGTGTTCCATCGACCAATGTTGGACATGCTTATTGGCCTGAAGAACAATATCAAAGTTATGTTCGTGGTGTTAAAGCTCTTCAAGCAGCTTATGGCATTCCAAGTTCACGTGTTTTAGGACATAAAGAAGCGGCTGTACCAGCTGGTCGTAAACCTGATCCTAATTTTTCTATGGATGAATTTCGTGCTGCTCTTAATAATTAAGAAAAAATAAATTCTATTAAATTCATTTGATTATGTTCGCTCGTGAAAAGGAAGGATATTGAACAGCCGCCGCGGTGGCTCAGTCGGTAGAGCGTCAGTCTCATAATCTGAAGGTCGTGAGTTCGATCCTCACCCGGGGCACTATTTTTTTTGTTCTCGATTTAAACTCGAATCTGTGAAAATAACAGGTGGCGATCTAGTTTTTTTTCTTCTTATCATTATACTATATAACAATGCACCGGAGACCCGATGCACATTAATTTCAATTGAAGTTATGCTTCGTATTACTCTTTTATTCGTGACAATTTGTCTAGCAAATGCGTTTGTTGCCAACAATGCAACGGAACCAGGAATGATGCTAACAAATTTAGCTGATATTCTTCGTAAAGCTGGTTTGAATGTAACCGAAGTCGATGGTTGGAAAACACGTGCTCATGGTCCAATGACTGCTATTCGAAGTATTATCTGTCATGATACAGCCGGTCCATCAACTGGAGATTATCCATCATTGCCAATTGTTCGTGATGGTCGACCCGATCTTCCGGGACCATTAGCACAACTCGGTTTAGGTCGAAGTGGTACTTGGTTTATCATTGCTGCTGGCCTTTCATATCATGCTGGTGTTGTTACAGATACAACCTTATATTCGAATCAATATGCTATTGGTATTGAAGCTGAAGGTACCGGCATTCCAGCAACAAATACTGGTCATGCTTATTGGCCCGAAAAACAATACGATAGTTATTTGAAAGGTGTTCGAGCTCTTATGCGAGCATTTGAAGTGCCTACAGTTCACGTCAGAGGTCACAAAGAAATAGCCTATCCAGCTGGTCGTAAAATTGATCCGAATTTTTCAATGGATGAATTTCGTGCTGCTCTCTAAAATATTTGTTAAAATAAAAATATGTGAATCAAGATCTGAATTCTAATTTGTTCGCAGTTAAATGATGATAAGAAGAAAGAGAGAGAGAGAGAGAAAAAGATTATTTTTTTTATCAGTTGTTTTTATTTAAAAGACGTCACTTTGATTTTCATTTAGCAAGAAGAACAAAAATGTTTTATTCGTTGGTATTTCTTTCGTTAATCTTCACAAGTCATGCTTTAATGTTAACGAATTTAGCTGATATTTTGCGTAATGCAGGTTTAAATGTGACTGAAGTTGATGGTTGGAAAACACGTGCTCATGGTCCGATAGACGACATTCGAAGTATCATCATTCATGATACTTGTGGTCCTCCAACAGGTGATTATCCATCGTTACCAATCGTTCGTGATGGTCGACCAGATCTTTCTGGTCCACTAGCTCAACTTGGTCTTGGCCGAAGTGGTTTATGGTATATTATTGCTGCAGGTCTTTGCTATCATGCAGGTGTTGTTACTAATGTAACATTGTTTTCGAATGAACATGCAATTGGTATTGAAGCCGAAGGAATTGGTGAACCGCCTACAGATGTTGGTCACATCTATTGGCCTGAAGTACAATATCAAAGTTATTTGAAAGGTGTTCGCGCTCTTCAAAAAGCATTTAATGTCTCGACGGATCTTGTTCGAGGACATAAAGAAATAGCGTATCCAATCGGTCGAAAGGACGATCCGAATTTTTCAATGGATGAATTTCGTGCTGCTCTCTAAAATATTTATTAAAATAAAAATATGTGAATCAAGATCTGAATTCTAATTCGTTCGCAGTTAAATGGTGATAAAAAGAGAGAGAGAGAGAAGAAAAGATTATTTTTTTATCAGTTGTTTTCTTTTTCAAGACGTCACTTTGATTTTCATTTGACAAGAAGAACAAAAATGTTCTATTCGTTGGTATTTCGTACACATCAAAGATTTGCAAAATCTTGATCGAAGCAATTCAAAAGATGATATTAACTTTCTCTGGTCCATACGGCCCACCATTCGTTTATCTTGTCTGTGCAATAGCTGTCTTAATAATCCAAGCAGTAATGGCACGTGGCTATTGTTCCTGGATGGAGCGAATGGGCATAATCGCCGGCATGTTTACCTTTCTGTTTGAATATGCGTACGTTGGCTACCGATATTTTAAGCAAAAAAATCAACAACAACTTGTCACACAAAATGCTAAATTTCGACAAGTAAAATGGTCGATCGTTTTTTTATTTCTGTATTTAAAATTTTTATTTTTAAAGGATACACTTCGTAAACTTGATCATCAACAGGCAACAATTGAAAAAGAACAACGAATCAGCGATCATCTTTTTTTGCTTAAGTCATTTTGAAAGAATTTTCGCTCCGTATAAACCGATACTTACGTTGTATCTCCTAACTGTATGTAAAAAGACAGAAGAAACCTTGGTCAAACCTCAACCGCTGGAGTTTGATGTAAAATTCATTAATAAACGTTTTCTCTAGCGGAGCAACATTGGATTTTTCATGTTTTGATTCTCAGATTATTCATTTAGTGAAAGAAAAAACAATTCCATGCATTTTACATTAAAAACTGTTCTTATTAGGAACATGCACTGTAATTCCACCCATCAAGTTCGGGTTCTGTTGGTGTAGCGGTTATCACATCTGCTTAACACGCAGAAGGTCGCAGGTTCGACACCTGCACAGAACATATTTTTTCTTTTTTTCATCTTATTTTTCATGAAAAATTAAAATCGATGCGAGATGATCCAACATTCTCGTCAGTTCTGTTGACGAAACGGTTATCGTATCTGCTTCACACGCAGAAGGTCGCAGGATCGACACCTGCACGGAACATATTTTTTCATCTTATTTTTCATAAAAAATTAAAATC
>ERZ778023.2250-NODE-2250-length-24682-cov-50.482235_pt1 | contig 24682 bp, 25 predicted proteins | sample MGYA00375753_ERZ778023 | MGnify/ENA primary metagenome ERZ778023 (study PRJEB29350, sample SAMN05389822) | bioreactor metagenome | isolation source: Ammonium sulfate bioreactor | place: South Africa: University of Cape Town | collected 2014-04-04 ... | reverse complement strand
GTCTTGATCAAATAAGTTTCGTATCTCGAGCAAAAACGTAAATGAAATTCATTTTGTAAAAAGAAGTGATTTCTATAAATTGACGGTTTATTTTAGAGCCGAAGAAGTTCTTCGTGAAGCTACATTAACAGTTGAATATTCATTTGATAATAATACTCTTTTGGATAGTGGTCCATTAGGTATTAATGGATCAGGTTTTAATCATTCTTATACGAATTCATGTCGAGTTAATCAATGTTTAGCATTACTGAACAATCCGTCATATGTTCAAGCTGAAGGTCTTGTTTTATTAGGTACAATTAGTCAATCATATTCCTTTTCTCTTTGGATTAAACCAATTAATACTACTGGAGGAACAATTATTCATGTGTCACGAAGTAGTACTAGTCTTGCTGGTTGGTGTGTAGGAATGCTAGGATTTAACAGTTCAGGTGGAATACTTGCACATAGCTGGGTTGGGGGTTTAGTTGCTGTTCCTGGACCTATAATTGCAGCAAATGTATGGACACATGTTGCAATTACCTATTCATCATCGAATGGTCTTCGATTATGGATCAATGGAACTCAATATGGGTCAGGTTCTGTACCATTTAATTATGATGCTGCTGGTGTACCTGTGTTTGCAACAATTGGCTCATGTTTAAGTGGATGTACTTGTGCCGCTGGTACAATCAACAGGGGACAATATTATGGATATATAGATGAATTTAAGTTATATTCACGAGAATTATCTTCGACTGATATTTATGATCTCGCAAATCCATAAACTTTTTTTGTTCTCACAACGCATGTGATAACGTCGAATGTTTAAAGTTTCATAATTAACTTCATTATGTGGAAATATCATTATTTTCTGTCGAGGTTGAAAGCACTTGAAAGCTTCCATGACTTTTTGTTCTCGAAATAATAATGACTTATTTTCAATAAAAGAAAGACTATTATAAGTTAGAGACAAGTGCACTTTATGATACAGGAAACGTCGACATAGTAACCGTTTTAATACATTCCGTAACAGTATATATATTAATCTTTTTTTTATTACCGATACATAAAAAATTGACGCCGGTGTGTTGGTTGAATATATTATTAGAATTCATCAAAGTACTTTTTCTATCTTATCGTTAATCTCACTTCAATCGACATTTTAATTGAGACACTTTACTCTCTATCTCTCTTAGTAAGATAACGAAGAATAATTTACAAACATCATTAATAATGACATCAACATTAACGTTTCTGTCACAAAAACCCAATGTTTATCTCGGAATTCCATTACTGATTTTAGGAGTTTCTGGTGGATTATTGAGTATCATTGTTTTCCTTAGTTTGAAAACATTTCGACAAAGTCCATGTGCATTCTATCTGACAGTAATGTCGTTTACAAATATTGGTCAATTAATGACTGGTTTATTAACTCGAATTGTTTGGTTTCAAACTGGTATCAATTGGTCATTACTTTCGGAATTTTACTGTAAATTTCGATGGTATTTGATTGACGTATTTGCCATGACTTCATTTACTTGTATTTGTTTGGCAACCATCGATCAATTCTTAGCAACTTCATCAAAAGTTCGATGGCAACGATATAGTAACATTAAATTGAATCGATATCTATGTTTGACATTTATTTTCATTGGGATACTCTCTCGTATTCCAACATTGATTTTTTATCGCCTCATTATTTCGCCTATTACCGGTCAAGTTTCATGTGCAATGACGAATCCTAGTTATGAAAAATTTACGATTTATGGTCATATTTTAATATTCACTGGTATTTTACCAATATCTATTACAGTTTTGTTTGGATTGCTTGCGTATCGACATGTTCAACAAATTCCACATCGATCAATTCCATTAGTCCGTCGAGAATTGGATAAACAATTGACTAGAATGGTTCTTATTCAAGTTATCTTTAATTTTACGAATGTTGCACCATCGACTATCATGAATGTATACACACTAACTGTCAGTCCATCAGATGATCCATTGATCAATGCTATTGTACAACTCATTTCAACGATAGCAGTTTGTTTATATTATTCATATTTTGCTGTAAATAATGATGAATTGAGTGTCATATCTACAAATCTACTTCTTTTTTTGTTTAGTGTCCATTTTATATTTATATTTGTGCATCGAAACGATTTCGTCAACAATTAATCTATGTGCTTTTTCAAAAAAGATCTTTTCTACAACAACAACAACAACAACAACATCAAATTCAACCATCCATGAATTAAACCTTGACTTGTGACATGAATTCGAAAAATATAGATATGATTGTTGTAATAGCAGAGAAAAGAATAGGAAAGACAGAAAGCACGAATAGATCGTTACTCTTGTTTGTTAGATGTATAATTTCATTTATGTCTCAAAATGAAAATATTCAAAAGAGCTTCTTCATTTCGATGACGTACCCTAAATTGACATAATATCATCATCTACCAATAAACGTACCATTTATTGGCACTACTCCCAGATATAAAATATGCGTACGGCAATTATATATGAAAAGCGACAATAATTTAGTACGATCATCTAATATTCCATCAAAATAAAACAGGCTTGTGATTATCTTACCAATGTTAATGACACGGCAGATTTTTTTTCAATGATACTGTTTCCAAAATAAATTTTTTGTTGATTATCAAAATACAACAGTATCAACTCAAGCATCCTTAAATGAAAATAAAAAATGACAAACTCAAAACATATTCGAACAAATCTAATTTTATTATAAATTTCTTTGTTTTGAAGAAGCCTTGAAAAGGTGCCTTTCTTTGTTTTCTGATATAATTTTTGCATACAAAATCTATTTTTTCTTGGTCACAAAGAAATGAAAATCAATCAAATAGACATGAAAAAGAAAAAATATAATCAACCAAGAAAAAGACGCAGGTCTCCTATTATTGTTTCGATAAGAAATACAAGCTCATCAACGAAACTAACCCCTGTCAATTCATTTTCGGTTAGTTTTCTCATTGCTTTCATCAACATTTGACTTTTATTTCATCGTAGAATTCAACTAAGACTCATCATCGAAAGAAAAAACTTTTGAAAACACCAAGTTCAATTCGTAATGTCGATAGTGTGGAACAAAACTATCGATCACCAGTACTCAATCTACCAAAAAATTCAAAGCTTCATAAAGATCTTAAAAAGAAACGTCGAAGACGTTTGTATCGTCGACGTTTACTTTATCTTTTGATTACTGGGATTCTTGTTATCATATGTATTGTTGCGATCATTCTCATTTTATTTCTACGGAAATCACCAAGTAAAAACAAAAATCCACAAATATCACTCATTTCCTTCTTCGTTCTCTAGTAACTGTAACTTGTAATCCTAATTGCAAGAATGGTGGCACTTGTATTTCTGAGAATATATGCCAATGTATAACTGATAAATGGAATGGATCATATTGTCAGACACGTGAGTAATTTCGATCTATTTCATTACGACGAATATCTTCTCTCATTTAGCTGTTCGTATTTTATGGACATTTGATAATAATCTCAATGATTTTTACGAAAATTATCCAGGTAATGGAATCAATTCTCCAACATATAGTTCTCCAGGTATAAATGGTTATGGATCATGCCTTTATCTTAATGCTGCCAATAAGCAGTCTATTACTGTGAATTCACCACCTTTTCTCAATATGGCATATACTTCATTTTCTTTGAATGGATGGATTAAACCAACTACGTTACACAACAGTGGTGCTACTGGTTTTGATAGTGCTCTCTTTGGTCAATTTCATCAGAGTACAACTGATTATTCATTTTATATTACTATTCGACAGCAAAAGCCTTATTTCGGTTTTTATTTCGATGACATTCAAGGAACGACGGTACTTTCTTCGGGAAAATGGTATCATGTATGTTTATTCAAATTTCGCTTCAAACTCAAAATTTTCTTGTTATTAGATTGCATTTGTTTATGATTATTCAATGTTGAAACAATCGATTTATATTAATGGAATTTTAGATATATCTAATAATTCGAGTGGTCCTTATCGAGGTACACAGGGAAATTTCATGATCGGTACGAATCAAATAAATTATCCGAATAATTATTGGGATGGTTGTCTTGATCAAATAAGTTTCGTATCTCGAGCAAAAACGTAAATGAAATTCATTTTTATTAAAAAGAAGTGATTTCTATAAATTGAAGATTTGTTTTTAGAGCTGAAGAAATTCTTCGTGAAGCTACATTAACAGTTGAATATACATTTGATGATAATAATACTCTTTTGGATAGTGGTCCATTAGGTATTAATGGATCAGGTTTTAATTATTCTTATACGAATTCATGTCGAGTTAATCAATGTTTAGCATTACTGAACAGTCCGTCGTATATTCAAGTAAAAGGTCTTGTTTTATTAGGTACAAGTATTCAATCATATTCTTTTTCACTTTGGATTAAACCAATTAATACTACTGGAGGAACAATTATTCATGTGTCAGGAACTAGTATAGGTCTTGGTTGGTGTATAGGAATGCTAGGATTTAGCAATTCGGGTGGAATCTATGCACAGAGCTGGCCTGGGGGTGTAGTTGCTGTGGCGGGACCTACGATTGCAGTAAATGTATGGACACATGTTGCGATTACCTATTCAGCACCGAATGGTCTTCGATTATGGATCAATGGAACTCAATATGGATCAGGTTCTGTACCATTTAATTATGGTGCTGCTGGTTTACCTGTGTTTGCAACAATTGGTTCATGTTTAAGTGGAACTGGTTGTGATGCCAGTGGAATGATCAACGGACAATATTATGGATATATAGATGAATTTAAGTTATATTCTCGAGAATTATCTTCGATTGATATTTATAATCTTGCTAATCCATAAACAGAGAAATTTGTTTTTTGAAGATTTTTTTTATTTAATAAAAGAAAACAAAAATTATTTTTACATCGGAAAATGATAAAAACATAATAGCCAAATATTGACATAGGAGATAATCATTATTCGATGAATTTTGCAGTAACATTGAATATTGAGTTGTATATGAGTTAATTCGTTATATTTTTGTGTTCGATTTTTTTTTGTTCTGTCGTCATGGTACAGAGCATATTTACATCGTGAATGTCATAAATACGATAATTGAAATGTTTGCTATTTTAAAAAGGTATAGTCGTGATTAAGTTATCGTATATATGCGTTTTTCGTTGATTTGTTTACATGGAGAAAAAACCTTGTCTAACTTGCTTTTATTGATACTAAAAAAAGAAAAGAGACAAACGTATGCTTCGATTCGAAATTTTCGAGCAGTATAAAAATAGAAGAAAGAAAGAAATTGAAACGTTTGTGATTATTTAATCTATGTTTATCGTCTGACCATTTACGCCTGTAGGAACCGTTTTATATAAAGCAAAAAAACATTCCACAACACGTGTACATCTAAGAATCGATCGTTTCACAACGGTCTCTTTTGATTTTAGATCTTTCTTCAACTAAACAGATTATTCACTCGGAGTCTCCAAGATCTGACAATACAATTAACAAGTATGTATAGACTACGAATGAATAGATCAGTTCTTGCTGTGCTTTCTCAAATATGGACCGAAATATTACTGAGATGAATGTAGATAGCTCGTATATGTTTTGTTCCATGACCGATAGTATAAAAAGTAATATTGTAAATACCGCACGTTTTTATATCAAAGCGGTTAGTTGGTCATTGATTTGTCTAAAATTTAGTATCCAGTATTTTTTGATACTTGGAAGTGATGCTTTGAGAGTCAAAGAAAGCATTTTTCAGTCATAGTAATCGGATAGTGAAAGAGAAAAAAAGACAGAAAGAAAAGAAATTGTTTGTTTTGTAATTTTTCTTTTTTGGCATCATTGATATCACGTAGTAACATATATGCAACGTGCTTAAATAATAACCAAAAACTAGAAAAGATCAGTTCAAAATACAAGAGGATAGCGAATTTTGTTTATTTCGATTTTTCCTTCTTGAAGACAATCACACTTAGAATCTATGGGTGGAAGAATTTCGGCCGCTGTATAAGAATATTTATATAAACAATAAATAATATTCGAATGCCATCTAACAAATGTTTTCAAGTATTTAAGCAGTCATAAATCAAATGATTGTGGACTGGAAATAAAAACGACTCAATTCATAGGTTAAGGTACGTTATTCAGAAACAAGACGAAAATGCTGTTCAAATGAATAGTTTGAATTTCAGCATCCATAAGGTGAATAAAACTAAACAATGAGAGAGAAAATTAATTTAGACGCAAATAGATGGCTTATAGAAATTGCTAGAAAAAGTCATCTAAGAAAAAAGATACGAAAAAAATTTCGTGATGTTTTTATTGCGATTAGTCTTTTTCTTCTTGAAAAAATGTGTATTTTAGAGAAGATTGCGAGGCAATAATGCCGAATATTGATATAGATGATAATTTATGTTAGATGTCAAGTGACGAAAAATTAAAAACATGTCATGCAAATTTTATCACAAATGCATTACTAAAAAAGCACAAAACGAGAAAGAGAAATCAAAAAAAATGAGAAAAATACTGCAACGATGAGTGATTAGAGTTTCTATCGGTACAAATACTAAAAACGCATAAAATTTCCTTGTCTTATTATTTATTTTTATTGTTTTTCTCTGTGCGGTTGGTTGTTGTGCATAACTTTATCAACTGTCATTATTTAAACTTTGTATCTGTGCCTCCACTACAAAAATTATGACGTTCCAATGTGACGTTTCAATGTGACGAGAAGAAAAAAAGGAGAGAGGAAAAAGAAATGATACGCAGAAGAAAAGAGAAAGTAAAACAAAAACGATAAGAAAAAAGGCGAGAGAATGAAAAAGAAATCAGAATAGAAAGCAAGTATATATAGATGCAAACTCGATTAGACGGATGTATAGAAAACTTGACGTTCTTTTAGCACATATATTTCACGAATCTTTTGATTTTTCTGGGCTTCTGATTACAAAAGCAGCTAGATACACTCCAAATTCCAGCTTCAGTCTAGAGGTAAGTGAGCCTATTCGTAATTAGTTATACTTTTTGGTTGTAACTCGATTGTATTGGAGATTTCTAAAAATTTGGCCGCGCCATAATTCTTTTTGAAAAGTCTAGTTTTTCTTAGAAAATTAATTTTTTTCTATCTCACTACTAGAAAAGAGAACGTTAAACGTTTCTTAAAATTCATTTCTCTTCGTGAATAAACTAAATGATAAGTAAAATCGATGAAACTGCCAGTAAAAAGGGTGAATGACCTTGTAATGCATAGATGTATTTTAACTCTTCGTTAGTGTCCTGGGGCCCGATTAGACCCACCCTATGTCTCTATCTATAATAAGACCTGGAAGTGATTTTTTTAATTGGTTATTCTTTGATAACTTTATAGCGAACAAACTCAAAAAAATAGAGTCGCTCTCATTCTATAGCATGAAGAAGGAATAAACGGGCTATAATTGAAGCTCTAAAATGAGGACACCAACGAAGGGTTAAGAGAATGTCCTAAAACTTGTTCTTATTGTAAAAGATTAACAATCAAAACCTTTGTAATATTTATATACTTTTCCTATAAAAAGTATAAGAAACTTTTCTAATGCAATGTGAAAAGGGGGTGTGGTGTGTAAAGTAGGTTTGTTATATTTCTTTCGTTGTACTCGCGCGATTACTCACTTATGGACGACACGTGAGTAGATATACTTTTTTTTGTTCTGTTCTGTTCTGTTATGAAGAACCAAAAAATCTCACTTTTCTAAGGAATAAACCATAGTAAAGTATCTCCAAGGCTCGAAAAATGTAGTTTTTTCGGTTTCTATGAGAGAAAAACCACTATTCTGAACATATATGAAATATAGTTCACATAAAAATACAACCAAATTATCTTATGGATACCAAATACACTTTATCAGTAAATTAATAGATTATTCAAATATGAAGGATAAATGTAGAATCAACAAAACGTATTTTATTTTACTCTATACGATAACAAAACTAGATTCTGAAAGTTATATACTGAACACTTTCTATGACCCCAATTGATGCTCATTATAGTAAGCCGAATTCATCTATAAACTATCCATTATATATTATATCCAAATTGTTTCAAACTAAAGAAAAGTTACTTACGTATTGCAATAAACTGACAAAATTCGAATTGTTTCATGTTGTATTTTTACGATCAATCTTTTTTCTTCCTAACTACCCATTTCTATTGGTTGCTACGTTAAGAGAGAGCGAAGCAGACATTCGACATTCGCATATGTATAATGTAACATATGTATGAATCATGAGAGAAAAAAAGATTGACGTCGTCATGTTTGAGAAAAACGAAAAACTGACCTGGAGCAGGCAAGGCAAATAAAAGCGTGAGTTTCTTTCCATACTATTTTCATTCATATAGGTTATTCACTCAACTATTTGTCTATCGATATAATACAAAAAATTCATGGCGCAACACACGAGAATACCAATTATCAATGATGATTATATTCGTACGTTTATAATGTTTTTTGTTGAGAGTTTGTCAATTAATAGAATTTGATTTCTATAGAATTCGGTACAGAAGCAAGAGACGATCATATGCATGGTTTAACAAGTATAATTTATTCTAACAATAAGATGAACTCTTGTTTCCTAAATGACACTTTAGATGAAGAGATTGACGATCTTATTTTACCTCATGTACCTCATCACTTTGATCTACAAAAATTCGTTGATTTCCTCATTTTTATGCTGTTATGTGTCGTGATTTATTATTGTTGGTCAGTACTTCCAGTAGGATTATTTTTATATATAGTTGGCCTTCTTCAAAATCCACGAACTACGATCATTTATCAAACTTTATGGGATATGAATCATGATGCTCAAGCAGAAGAACAACACGATAATGTTATTGATCAGTTGATCGATCCACCAACAGATAATCTTCTTATTCGCGATTCGATTGAACCAGACGATGGCACTCGTATAAGACTTAACAATGAAGATGATCAGGGTAAAATTCAATTCATCAAAAAGAAATTATGCTCAAATTTTTATCTCTAGATCGTATTATCAATTCACCTGACGACACCAGCAGCGGCGGCGGCAGAGCAGGTAAGATGTTATGAACTTATTCAAATTTCTGAAAGAATACATTTTTGTTTTTTTCTAGATCGCTCATCTTCAGTTATTCAAAATCTTTCCGGTGTCGTCCAAGAACATATTGAAATAAATTCAACTGAACAATCAAATCAATTTCAAAACGAAGTCGTTGATTTAGAAACAACAGTAACAACTCCCGATGATTCGGTACCAAACGTTGCTATAACAACAAACATTCGTACTCCAAAGTCAACGATTTCTATCCGCTTTTCTTTGACATCGGCTCAAACCAATTCGATGTAAAACAAAACTCACATTTACTCAAGAGGCTCACTTCTGTTTTTTTTGCCTTCTGTCTTTTATTTTCTCATAAACTAGCTATCTTTGTCAAGCCACTTATGATAATTCGCTATTAAATGCTATGTGTGTATTGAAAAACACAAATCGATTGACAGCTGAATGCGTTTTTCTATTTTTAAATAATAAAAATATTTTTGAATCAATTTCCTCATTAAAATAATTAAGATAAACTCAGCCGATTTTCTAAACGGATATCCTCGACAATATAAAATAACCTTTTTTTAGAATAAAAACGGGAAATACGCAAACAGATAATTCACAATGACGTTGATTGGCAGGTTCAGTCAACTTTGTTAAAAACATGCGCTACTGTTGATGATAATTTCAATTTTGAAAAGAAAAATTTCTTTTTCTTGCATGGATGCACTTGAAAAAGAAAATTCTATCTTTTTTCAATCTATATTCTTATATATTCATTAACATAACTAATGAATTACTAAGGCACCCTTTTATCTACTTAATGTCGTCGACAACAGTATCAACGTTGGCTTTAACTTCACAAATTGTTAATATGTATCTTACGACAACAATGCTCGCCATTGGAGTTCTGGGTGGATTATTAAATGTCATTGTTTTTCTTAGTTTAAAAACTTTTCGAGATAGTCCATGTGCATTCTATTTAACAGTCATGTCATTCACAAATATTGGTCAATTGTTTACAACTTTTCTAACTCGAATCGTTTTGTATCGAACTGGCATTAGTTGGACATCGATTTCGGAACCATTCTGTAAATTTCGATGGTTTTTTATTGATGTTTGTGCTTTAGTATCGTTTACTTGTCTTTGTTTGGCAACAATCGATCAATTCTTAGCAACTTCATCGAAGATTAAAAGGCAACAATACAGTAATATCAAACTAAGTCGATATCTATGTTTGATATTCATCATTGTTTGGATGTTGATTACAAGTCCAATTATTTTGTTCTATCATCATGTTCGATCATCAACAACTGGTCAAATGACATGTGCATTAACAAATCCTGAATATCAAATTTATATAACTTATGTTTATTTACTTGTTTTATCGGGCGTTTTGCCAATATTCATTACGATGTTATTTGGATTATTAGCTTATCGAAATATTCGACAGATTCCCTATCGAACTGTTCCGCTTGTTCGTCGAGAATTAGACAAACAATTGACAACAATGGTTCTCATTCAAGTTATTTTAAATTTTACAAATATTACTCCGTCAACTGTTATCTCTGTATATACAAGTACTGCTGCTGCATCCAAAGATGCACTAATCAATGCTATCGTGCAATTAATTTCACAAATATCTATTTTTCTATATTATTTATATTTTGCAGTAAGACGAAATTCATAAAGAAATCAATAACTGTTGTTTTTTTTTCTTATGAAAATTTATTTAGAGTCCATTTTATATTTATATTTGTGCATCGAAACGATTTCGACATCAATTAATCTACGTCATTTTTCAAAAGAACTACATATTACGTCAAAATCAAGTTCTCCCATCATCGCTCGAGTACACATCTTAACATTCCAGGAAAAACATGTTCAAGATCAATATTTTGTGTTGCAATTAATATATGAGTGAATGAGTCTTTGAAAGCTTGATGTCAAAAAATTCTAAGGAGAAGACTATAAAGACATGTCTTGTTTTGATTTTTGTAAATCATGATTTTAAATTAAAAACAAGCATTTAATCGAAGAAAAGAAAATATTCTTACATATAAGAATGATGCTGTGCAACCTTGTTTTTATGATCTTTACAGGAGTATTAGATAGTTCATTGAATCGACCGAAACTTTCTCCATATGCATCATGGAATCCAAATGCTATAACATTTACGAATATGACTATCATGTCTTCGAGTCCTTATGCTATTTTTATCAATACTAATAATACTATTTATGTGCCCGATCGTACAAGAAAACGAATTCTTGTCTGGGCAAACAACAATACACAGCCAACAAGAAATATTTCAATTGATTCATCGGGTGTCGTTAGTATTTTTGTCACTCAAAATGATGACATTTATATAAATGCACCTAGTCCTTCCTATGGAGTCCAAAAATGGCAAACTGATTCTGTACAAATGATGTACTCATGCTCTGATTGTTACGGAATATTCATTGATATTGATAATAATCTTTATTGTTCAATCAAGAATATGCATCAAGTTGTTAAGAAATCTATACGCACTGCTTCAAATGCATTAACAATTGTTGCTGGTACAGGTTCTGTGGGGTCAACTGCAGCTACACTTAATGATCCTTATGGGATTTTTGTCGATGACAATTTCGATCTTTACGTTGCAGACAACAGAAACAATCGAATCCAATTGTTTTCACTCAATCAATTAAACGGAACCACAGTCACTCAAACTATTGCTTTGTATCATCCAATTGCTGTCGTATTAGATGCAGACAAATATTTATTTATTGTCGATAGTGGTAACAATCGTATTATAGGATCAGGACCGAATGGTTTTCGATGTGTAGCTGCATGCTCTGGCAATGGAAGTGCATCTAATTTATTATTTTCACCATGGAGTATAGCCTTTGATAGTTATGGTAATATCTATGTAACTGACCGACAAAACGTCCGAATCCAAAAATTTATTTTATTAAATAATATAAATCGTGAGTTCATTGAATTAATTGAGTTAATTTACTTCTGCATATGTTTATAGCTCCGTTTTATAATACACCAAAGCTTTGTGCAACAACAAGTTGGAATCCAAATGCAACTACTGTTGTAAATAACACCATCATTGGAACAACACCGTGGGGTATATTTGTTGGCAAAAATAACACTGTCTATACCGCTAGTAGACAGTACGGTCGGATCGATAGTTGGTTTGCCGACGGTCGGATTACAACAAGATACATATCTCGTAGCTCATCACAACCATATTCGATTTTCGTTTCATTTAATGGTGATATTTATGTTAGTAGTATATCATCGTCTTCATATTACATTGATAAGTTCACAGTGAATGGTATCAATAGTACATTAGTAGGAACAACTTCTCGATTGTGTTACAGTCTGTTTATCGATTTCAATGATATTTTATACTGTTCTATAAATGATGATCATCAAGTCGTTAAAAAGCCACTAGATAGTGATTCCAATATATGGACCAATGTGGCTGGTATATCGGGCTCGTCCGGTTCTAGTTCAACAATGTTTAATCAGCCAGCTGGAATCTTTGTCGATGTTAATCTTGATCTTTATGTAGCTGATTGGAACAATGATCGAATTCAATTATTTCATTTGGGTACATCAACTGGAATAACAGTAGTAGGATCTACATCATCAAATACTACGATTTCACTTAATGGTCCAAGTGGAGTTGTATTAGATGCAGATAAATACTTATTTATTGTTGATCAACAGAATCATCGTATTGTTGGATCAGGACCGAATGGTTTTCAATGTTTAGTTGGATGTTCCGGCAGTGGAAATGCATCATATTCAATGTCTAACCCGCGTACTATGGCCTTTGATAGTTATGGAAATATTTACGTCATGGATCGAGATAATGATCGAATACAAAAGTTTCTCATATCATCGAACTTATGTAGTAAGTTCAGCAGTGAGGGTTTATGTTTACATAAATATTTCATTTAGGTGAAACAACTTTAGTAACAACGACTGAATCAATCGTATCAACAAGCACAACTACACCAAGAAATATTACCGTCATACCAACGAATGGTATGGTCATATTAGAGAAAAGACGATTTTGTTTATAATTCGTTTTGTTTTAGAAATATCGTACAATAAACCAAAATTAGATCCACAAGCTCAATGGAATCCAGAAGGAATAACTTTCGCTACAAGTACAATAATTGGTCGTAGTCCCCTCGGGATTTTTATTAGTAGAAATAACACAATCTATGTGGCTGATCGAACGCTAGGTCGAATAGTAGTCTGGTTGAATGATTTATTGAATGAAACAAAAATAATTGCAGATGATATAGTATTACCAAAAGCTCTTTTTGTAGCTGCAAATGGAGATATTTTCACTGGTAATACGTATCCATCAAGTCGCGTTGATCGACGACAATTGAATTCCAATTCTACTACGGTCGTAATGTTAGTTGATGCGGAATGTTATGGTCTTTTTGTAGATCGTACTTATAATTTATATTGTTCTTTACGTGACCTAAACCGAGTTGTTAAAAAACCAATCAACAGTGTTTCAAATATGTTAACTGTCGTGGCCGGTCCAAATTGTTCATTTCCTGATTCAAATTCACTTGATCGCCCATATGGCATCTTTGTTGACATTAATTTTGATCTTTACGTGGCTGATTTTGGTAATCATCGAATACAATTATTTTCACCCGATCGATTAAATGCAACAACAGTTGCAGGGAGTTCAGCTGTTGGAACTATTGCACTTTATTATCCAACTGGAGTTACATTGGATGCAGACAACTATTTATTTATTGTCGATAATGGAAATAGCCGTATTGTAGGATCGGGACCGAATGGTTTTCGATGTGTCGCTGCATGCTCTGGTAAAGGAAGTACATCGAACTCATTAAAAGATCCATTAACCATGGCATTCGATAGTTATGGTAACATCTATGTAACTGATCAAAATAATAATCGAACTCAAAAATTTGTTTTGTTAAACAATACCTATCGTAAGTCTGTTAGATTCATTGAAGTTATTTTCCTTATGCATATATGTTTATAGCTCCGTTTTACAATACACCAAAGCTTTGTGTAACAACAAGTTGGAATCCAAATGCAACTACTATTGTAAATAACACCATCATTGGAACAACTCCGTGGGGTATATTTGTTGACAAAAATAACACTGTCTATACCGCTAGTAGACAGTACGGTCGGATCGATAGTTGGTTTGCCGACGGTCGGATTACAACAAGATACATATCTCGTAGCTCATCACAACCATATTCGATTTTCGTTTCATTTAATGGTGATATTTATGTTAGTAGTATATCATCGTCTTCATATTACATTGATAAGTTCACAGTGAATGGTATCAATAGTACATTAGTAGGAACAACTTCTCGATTGTGTTACAGTCTGTTTATCGATTTCAATGATATTTTATACTGTTCTATAAATGATGATCATCAAGTCGTTAAAAAGCCACTAGATAGTGATTCCAATATATGGACCAATGTGGCTGGTATATCGGGCTCGTCCGGTTCTAGTTCAACAATGTTTAATCAGCCAGCTGGAATCTTTGTCGATGTTAATCTTGATCTTTATGTAGCTGATTGGAACAATGATCGAATTCAATTATTTCATTTGGGTACATCAACTGGAATAACAGTAGTAGGATCTACATCATCAAATACTACGATTTCACTTAATGGTCCAAGTGGAGTTGTATTAGATGCAGATAAATACTTATTTATTGTTGATCAGCTGAATCATCGTATTGTTGGATCAGGACCGAACGGTTTTCGATGTCTAGTTGGATGTTCCGGCAGTGGAAATGCAGCATATTCAATGTCTAGCCCGCGTCCTATGGCCTTTGATAGTTATGGAAATATTTACGTTGTCGATCGAGATAATGATCGAATACAGAAATTTATTGCAATGCAAGATGCTTGTTGTGAGTTATTTGTACATAATGCAAGAGATCACAATATGAAATCTATTTTTAGTATCGGTATCAACTGCTACTATTGAATATACTGGAAATCGTTAGCAATCGAAAAATAAATAAAGTTTTTTTTTTTGAAATATTTTCTAAATTTTTAGAATGTTATTCTCCTATCATCACACTTATACCTGGCACATCATCAAGTCTATCATCACCGGTTTCCTTTCGTCGTAGTCAAGATTTTAGTATTATTTCGATAATTGATCTCAATTGTAACGAATCGATAAGTATCAAAACTCAATGGATCATTCGAAATTGTACAACAATTTGTTTGAATTCAATTCAATTACCCTCAAACGTACTGACAACATTCAGTGAATTATATATTCCATCGCGAACACTTCCATATGGTGTGTTTCAACTTGAATTACTCGTGACAATCACGGGTGTATATCAATCAACTATATCAAGCTCTATCTATGTTCGAATAAATCCATCGGGTATAACAGCAAATCTTGTTCAATTAGGCACATCAATGATTACGGTTGGCTATGAAAAAGATTTGCTATTAGATCCAGGAACATTTTCTATTGATCCTGATTTCAATAGTTTTAATAGTAGTGTAAGTTTTTAATTCTTAATTTCTACGTATATACTTTCATGAATGATTATATAGTTGTGGAAATATCAGTATTATTGTCGCATTTATGGTGTATCTATGTTTCCAAATAGAAATGGCATATTATTAACAATCGATGATCCTCTAAATAATGAATTAAATTGGACAAGAATTCAATATGTAAATACATTTCACTCATCCGTAACTATACTCAGTAAAACTCTTCGATCAAATCGAACATATCAATTCATGGTTCAAATGGAAAATCGTCGAAATGCATCATTACAAGCAACTGGCTATGTTCTTGTCAAAGTTGAAGATACTCGTCCTCAACTCATCGCTATTGGGTATATGCAATAATAAATTTTCTCGATGAAAGTAATATTTTGAATTTAGTTGTGTCATATCGATAATGTGTTCGCCAAATCTCGAATATCAACTTGTTAATCCAACAACTCAAGTAGCTCTCTTTGCACTTTGTATTGGTAATTGTACCACAATTCATTATATAACTTGGAAGATCTATATCGGCTCAATGAATCAATCATCGAATGATACTGAATGGATTCTATTTAATCAAATGACAGCTTATAATAATATTTGGTTCTTCGGAGTCAATACGAGTAATTTTACAGCAACAAAACAATTGTTTCTTTCGTATTTACACGTTAATCTTTGGCGTTTTGAAGTCACTTATTCATTTCCAAGTGAAACAAGTTCAAGTGCATTGAATTTCATCATAAATCGACCACCTGTAAATGGTTCATGTTTGATCACGCCCTCGAATGGTACGACAAGTTCTGTCTTTCGTATTTCGTGTTCAGATTGGTTCGATGAAGATGATATTAAAGATTATTCGTTATATTTCTGGACTAGTAATCCATCGAAAAGAACAATCATTGCTTACTCATCAATTTCACAATTTCAAGTTCGTTTACCAGCCGGTGACGAACAAACTTCTGAACTCAATCTCATGATTTTAATTCGAGATCAATTAGATTCTATAACTGAATACAATCTATCTTCGGTTTATGTTCAAGTCGATGACGAAAGTATACAACATCCGATGATTCAATTACTTTTAACTGGAAATCAAAATACTGTCGGACAAGTTCTAACTTCTCTTTTACAAGAATTCAATAAAATAAACGAGAAAAATATTCGCAGAGCTGTTTCCAACGGAATACCATATACAACTATATCAATTTCACCATTAGATACTCAACGTTTGCCTCAACAAGTTGAATTTAATGAATCAGTTTTAATTGAATTTAAACAAGAATTAAATTCACATGCAACTATCCGAGAATATCTTCTGTCATTTATAACACAGTTACCCGTAACAACATCCAATAGTATCAAACTACAATCAGCTACATTAGTACAACTAACGAAAGCAACGAATCAATTAACTCGAACGTGTTTAGACAATGCACTTGATCGATGTTATCAACTAACATTAGCACTCAATGCAATGGCAACTAGAATTGCATATGAAGACGCACAAATCATTGCGACACAATTGATTCAATGTGCTGTAAATCTATTGGCTGCTGTCAATGGTCCTTTACAACAACGAACAATGGTTCTTGATTTAGATCAAACACGAGCATCGACTATCCCTGATGATTATGAGACAGATTTAGAATCTGAATGGTCAAAAATAAATAAACTCAGCGATAAAAATTCTTATTTTCAAAAACAAACAGCTAATCAAATTCAAATTCGTGTTAATCAAATCATTTCATTGTTGACATCAGCGTTAAATATTCATCTCAATCTTGAACAAAATTTAATCATGAATACATCCGAAGTTTTCATGTCTCTCGAATCTTTAACTAATAAACAATTCAAACTAATTAATCAAGCAGAAATTCATCTACCATCGAATTTTCGTATGAACTCAAGTGTTTCAATTCGATCAATACTCGAACCATTAGCATCGTTTGGTAATTCCAATACAAAGCTGTCAACGTCAATTTCATTTTCATTTCTCGATCGAAATGGAAATGAAATTCATTTCGAAACAAATCAATCACAACCAATAGAAATCTTCATTCCACGTGATCCGAATTTTATTTTGCCAGATATGATTCTACAAAATGTCACAGCAAACAATTCAACAGCAACAGCTCATCAACAATTGTTCAATTTACATTATGTGAATCTCACCAATCAAAATTCGATTTCAATTCATTTCGAAATGCAATCATTCAATCGAAACCTTAGCTATTTATTAATCTATAAATTCGATCAAATACCGCAATTAAACGAAACAATTCGACAAATCGATGATTGGACACTGTTTTGTCATGAAAATCTTTCAAATGAAAGTATTTTTACTTATTTTATCGATAATCAAAAGACTACAAATCGCCAATCATTAGTTTTCGGTTTACGAGAGTTAACTCTCAATGAATCGATGTTATTCTGTTCAAATTCAACAAATCTTCCAAAAATTAATCAACCGTATAACTTCACTTCCAATTATAAACTTCGAATCTATGCATCGGGTTGTTATTACCGCGATGTTAATAGTCAATGGAAATCCGATGGTTTACGTGTTGGCTCTCAAACAAATCCTAATCGAACACAATGTTTCTCGACTCATTGAATAGCAATTGACAAGATACATTTGTCAATGCTGATTTGATGAAATTTAAATTTTCTACATGAAAAAACTCATTTTTCGCTGAAGATCAAATCTAAGCTTAACTATTTAATGTTTTTTTTAATTCTCATTAATAATCATTGTTGAAAACGTACTTTTTCTCCCTTTCATTTCATCATTTCCATATGTCCTCAACAACAATTTCTACGTTACTTTTTCTTGCACAAAATTTAAATGTTTATATTGGCATTCCGTTGCTTATCTTTGGCGTTCTAGGTGGACTATTAAATATCATTGTTTTTCTGAGTTTAAAAACATTTCGCGAAAGTCCATGTGCATTCTATCTGACAGTGATGTCATTTACGAATGTTGGTCAATTGATGACAGGATTGTTAACTCGTATCGTGACATATACTACTGGTATCAATTGGACATTACTCTCGGTAATTTATTGTAAATTTCGATGGTATCTACTCGATGTATTTGAACTCACATCATATACTTGTATTTGTTTGGCCACAATCGATCAATTTCTAGCAACATCATCAAAAATTCAATGGCAACGGTATAGTAATATTAAATTCAGTCGATATCTATGTTTGATATTTATTATTCTTTGGATTCTGGTTGAAATTCCAATATTAATTTACTATGAACATGTACTTTCAGCAACAACAGGTCGAATATCATGCGCATTAACGAATCCTATCTATCAAATATATTTTTCTTATATTCATTTATTAATATTTTCGGGAATTTTACCAGTGATTTTTACTGCTTTCATTGGATTATTAGCTATTCGAAATATTCGACAGATTCCTTATCGAACTGTTCCTCTTATTCGTCGAGAATTGGACAAACAATTAACAGCAATGGTTCTCATTCAAGTTATCTTCAATTTTACTAATCTTGCACCAACAGTTATCTATAATTTAACGATACCAAATATCACTATACCCAATGATCCATTAATCAATTCTATCCTACAACTAATTTCAACAATTATAATCTGTTTGTATTATTCATATTTTGCGGTAAATAATCAACTAAATAGAAAAAAAATGAAAAATTTGTTCATTGTGATGTACTTTAGAGCTCATTCTATATTTATATTTGTGCATCGAAACGTTTTCGACAACAATTAGTCTACGTTATTCTCCAAAAGAAGTATTTTCAACGCCGACAGCCAGTGCAACCGTCTGTAAATCAACTGACGATTTAATTATCATACTGAAAGACAGAAAAATAGACTCGACATTAACTTACGTGCTTTTTCTAAAAAAAAATTCTGTCTGGTGATAAATAACCTAAAAATATAAATGCTCTACTTTACCATTTTGGTTATTGACTATGAAAAATAATATATTCAATTCATGATTTGGTTGAATGACTCTATACGATGACGTACGAGTATTTCTACACGATGATTCACGCTGCTGTCTTTTCTCCGATTTATTTATATTGATAGTTTGCGTCAGTACTATAGACATAAGACGTCAGAGATATTGGACATTTCATAGTCAATGCATGACTTCCTTGATATGAAACCAGCTCATATAAATAGCAAACATGAAAACGATACACCTCAGCAATGAATCACTCATCTTTATTCGAACAGTCCATGTTTGAAGCAACTGAAATCCTTCGAAATATTAGTGGTATAATCATATTATGTTATGTGAATTGATTTTAAAGGGAAAGTAAATCTATCTTTTTCTTCATTAGAATCCACGAACGATATTAAATATCTTGCCGATTCAAATGATTCGTTTGTTGATCATTTTGAAATGACTGAGATCGTATTCTCTCGGACAACAATTTCTTCAACTTCAACTGTTACAATACAGAAAACAGTAAAACGATCGATATCATTCACAGAAAAGCGAATGACAAACATCACACATTATCAACAGCAACGACAACAACGAAGGACTTGTAGTTTCCTATCTTGATATCTATCGGCAAAATACCTAAGATATTTTGTTTAAGAATTGTCATGTATTGCCTTTATTAACACTAATTGTGTGTATGTCTTCAACACCCTCATTTTCTTTCGCAAAAAATAAACATTTTTCTCAGAATTCCATTGCTTCTTTTTGGAGTTCTTGGTTATCTTTTGAATATCATTGATTTTCTTAGTTTAAAAACGGTCAATTAATAACCGGCCTATTCACGCCCATTGTTATCTATGATCATGTTTCATCACCTGTAACTTGTCGAATATCATTATTAGATAATGTATTCTGTTCCTTGATGGATGAAATTGACAATTATATACTGTAAAAAGAAAAAAAAACTAAAGATTAACCACTTTTAACTTCGAAAAATATCTATTGAACTTTTATTTTGAATGAATAACTGCATACAGTTGTACGATAAAAAATTCGAATTTGCCAATATTGATAGTGGTTTAAAGTTTTTGTTGTTTGATGTGCATGACGAAATGAAAACAAACAACAATCGACAAGTAATGAGTCATCATGCGTTCTCATCTAGGTCAGTCGAAATTATTCGAAATCTGTACCTTCAATTGGGGAATCATGAATTTAATTTCGGCGCATTATGTTTACTTATGACAGAAAAAACCTGTGCTGCATAGGTAATGATGAAAATGTTTATCGACAGTTGTCAACGACAGATTTATTGTACCGAATCCGTAACATTCTTTTGTTTTTTTTTCTTCTTTGCAAAGTTAACAAACGAAAATGTCTATAATTATAATATTCAACATTTTCAGTATAATGTAACTGTTGATTCAACACAAACGTCTCGAAATTGAATTTATTATTATATCGTTGCAGTCAATAAATAACAACAAAACCGTCACATAAAAAATAGTTTCATTTTCAAGTTTATCTGGCCTCTATCAAGCGTATAATGACGAGAGAAAAAACAACGAAAAACACCATCTTTTTTTCTCATTTATACACACACCGATAAATATTTTTCTCTTTGATTATGTTTGTTTCTTCTCGACTTATGTATCTAAATTGACTGACTAAAAGAGTGTATGCTCATTGTATGCCTGTAAGTCCATTAATTCACGACGAGTAGAGAAAAAAAACAAACGATAGTGTGCATCCATTTTATTCTTTTTTTTCATTTTTTCATTTCGATTAAACAAATAATAGATTTACTACGAATGTTTTAGATCTTTCGTACATTAACATATCGAAACTCGTGACGTGAAGGGGAGAATACTTTATCTTCGTTTTACGTCTCGTTATGCTAGTAATCGCTAATCGACTAATATATGGAAAATCAGCATAACCTGAATAATGAGTTCGTTGCCGATGAAGAAACTGCTGCCAGCGAAGCCGAAGGTAAAATATATAAAAAGACGAAAAATAGATTTTTTTATCAATTTTTATAGATATGGTTCAAACAGGAGGAAATCTTGCGGCTGAGACTGCCAACATGATGCGTATGTTATTTTATTTGAGAACAGAAAGTGAACCTTTGAAACTTTTGAATTCGTCCAGGCCGATCAATGCCGTTTTATAGGCGTCGCATGAGAACGAATAATGTCCATTTTAATGACGAATTTGGGAAAACTATGCCAATATATTTGGATGATCAAAATAAACTGCAAGCAATCCGTGTAGCAGGTACGGTTTTTCTTGTCATTTATTTTTTAATCACAATTTTTCATAGCACCAAATGATCAATTTCAAATGGACGATATTGGTAATATATTTTCCCCAACAATTCAGGGTAATTATCTTTCATGTTTATGAATTAATTGAATGTATTTATTTAATTCTAGAATATTTCGTGTATCCACGCGAGAGTGAAGCTGAAGAATGCACAACTCCTGGTTTAATGCCAGCGGTGGCCAACAATGAGTCCAATGAACAGCCAGCCGAGTTACCAAGTAAAGCCGACTTTTTTTTGTTTTTTTTCTACAATCGACATAACTTCAAATTAGATGACACGGATTTCTCGGACGCTCCTCGTGAACGTCAGGAGCGAACTAATATCGATACAACAGTTGAAGATGGTAAATCTTTTTCTTTTTTTTTTGAAAAAAACATTTAAAACGATTTTTATCATTTTAGAACGACAACTTGTACCGGAAGGAACCGATAATCAACCTGATCATACAGGTTTGCCTGAGAATATATTTACAATTTCTTCAATTTAATATTTTAGATGATTCAGATCATATAGAAATTGACGCAAACGTTACACAAACTGTTCTTGATAATCAATCAGCTCCAAATACAAATGGTAAATTTCTTTTTGTTTCTTTTTAAATAATTTCGTTTTTGCATTTTTCTAGATACAAACGGTGATTCATCAGCAACGACAGTACATGATACTGTTGAACAGAATGCGATGTTACCAGCTGAAAACGTATTGGGTATCAATACAATCAAAGATAATCCCCCAACGCTATCCCAAACTACCTCTACTTCAGTGTTACCATTAAGTTGAACATATAAAAGCATTTATATTACTCAAGAAAACTCATTTATTATCTTAAACCAGACCAAGGAGAAAAAAGCAATACTTCGGTACTTCATCGTACTTCCATAATACTTTCAAATACTTCCGATACTTCGCAATGAAAGAAGTCTCGCTTTTTTCCCCTTGAATCAAACTCGGTCTTTCTTTTTTTTCTCATTTTGAAGCTTTTATGACAGTGATTCTTAGAGATAGTCATATTTCTATCTGAAAAACGGATTAAATCATGTGATGTTTTTGTTTTGCTATTTTAAAATATACTTACATTTGCATGTATAAATTTCTAGTTTATGACTCAATAATAAGATCAGTACTGTCAACAGACGCTAAACAAGTAGGATAATGTATCTGAAACATTTTTGTTTATTTTCATTAAAATCATTATCAATTACATAAACTAACGTTCAACAATAACTAAAGTCCTAATTCGAATACTAAGATTCAAAATATTCTTAACTAAACAATTATTCATATTACATTAATATAAACCAAGTGATTGTATTCATTTCGGCTAACAAAACTTATCAGCAATTTTTTTAAATATGCTCAAAAATTCCTTGTCATTGTTCAAAGAAGCTTCCATGAACTCTGTTTGTTTTTTCAATAAAGTTAACCATTCGGAGTTCATACAAGCAGCTGCTTCATTATCTTTGCGCATTTCATTGAGCAGTTCTTGCATAATTTCAGTTCTACAATGAACACAGAGAAGAATATAATATATTCGAAGCAAAATAAAGAATCGATTTTTTTTACCTTGCATCAACTATTTTCTTTTTTCGAAATGATGTGCCAGATGTATCCATCGCTGTAATTTTGGACGATTTATTTTGTGAACTACTTGCAAATGATTCGTCAATTATTACTAAACTCTCATCACTCCAGTTTTGACTACGTTTACGTTTTTTATCTTCTATCAGATACAAAATATTACCGAAACATCATTACTGAAAAAAAAGATACTCACTGCTATTAAAAGATGAACGATTTTGTTCGATTTTAATTGTTGAAACTGGATACGAATTGATACAAACGAAATTTGTGTTTCCATATAGTTCTTTGAGATCAACTAAGGATACACTTGAAAAAGTCTTACATGGAATAATAAGCAAAGTATTTGATGGCAAATAAAGACCGATTATTTCTTGTACTAGTATTACTAATTCGATATTATTAGTCGAAAGAGAATTGGTTTGATCGTATGGAGAAATCATGTCAGTTTTTTTAATTTGAAATATTGATAAAAAAATCTAGAATTTCAAAATCTGATTATATGTTCTTTGTCGAATCTCTCTCTCTCTCTTAAATGAATCGTGGTCGTTGTCGTCGCCATGTGGACTTTTAACGAGTGTCGTATAGATAGACTGTCTGAATGTTACGTTTCTTTTTCTAACAATTTTCTTTAAAATCACATGGCTGATAACTAATCATAAAAATGTCTTTACCATTAATATATAACAATGAAATATTCAATTATTTATTCATGCTAATAATGTGATTAATTAAACGAAATGTGAAGGATAGGAGTGATTATTGATTGCGTGAAAATCTGCTTATGCTAATGAGTAATATACGATCGTATTTAAAGTTTTTAATGATGTAGAAAAAAAACAAATATGTAATGCTGAAGCATAAACGAATGATCATTTTCCCAAGATTTATTCAGCATGGAATATTTTTCGAAAGAAAAAGATTATTGTACTTCTTGGACAGGTTGTGGTTCTTGAACTGGTTCAGCTTCTGCAACTGGTTGAACAGATTGTACTTCTTGGACAGGTTGTGATTCTTGAACTGGTTCAGCTTCTGGAGCTGGTTTGACTGGTTCAGCTTCTTCAACTGGTTGTGCTTCTGGAGCTGGTTTGACTGGTTCAGCTACTTCAGCTGGTTGTGCTTCTGGAGCTGGTTTGACTGGTTCAGCTACTTCAACCGGTTGTGCTTCTGGAGCTAGTTTAACTGGTTCAGCTACTTCAGCTGGTTGTGCTTCTGGAGCTGGTT
>ERZ778023.2215-NODE-2215-length-25068-cov-62.952785_pt1 | contig 25068 bp, 41 predicted proteins | sample MGYA00375753_ERZ778023 | MGnify/ENA primary metagenome ERZ778023 (study PRJEB29350, sample SAMN05389822) | bioreactor metagenome | isolation source: Ammonium sulfate bioreactor | place: South Africa: University of Cape Town | collected 2014-04-04 ... | reverse complement strand
GAGAGACCATGTATCAGCTCGGTAGTTACTTGGAGTCGTACATTGAGAGCGTCTCGACGTTGCCGTCCGAGCTCAAGCGCAACTTCACGTTGATACGCGAGCTCGACGCACGCTCCAAAGGTACAGCCACCACCACGACTCGGGGTGGCCCCCACACACACTCTATCTTGCGCGCGCACCAACTAAAGGTCGCTCTCGTGTTCGTGGGGCCTCGTAATCCACACAGAGACACAAGAGCGAATCGAGCGCAACTCCAAGAAGTACCTCGCCAAGGTCCGACGACAGGGCAAGACCAAGAGCGCTGCCGTCGACGGCGCCGACGTCAACAACACCGACCCCGACCTTGCTGCGGTTCGAAAGGACTTTGCTACGTGTCTAGAGTATGCCGACGAGAAAGTGGGACTCGCTATGCAGACCTACGAGATGGTATGCGGCATTGATATCTCGCGAGTCCATCGCGATCATGATGGTGATCGTGTGGGTGAGCGTGTGCGTGATCGATAGGTCGATAAGCATATCCGTAAGCTCGATCAAGACCTGCGCAAGTTCGAACAGGAGCTGATACAAGCACAGCAATCGGAGGAGACCGAGGAGCGGGTCGGCCAGAGTACGATGACGACCACGATGCATCGCGCACACGATCGAGCTCGAGCTCTAACTCAAGATCGATCGATATCTCGTTCGATTGGGAGTAGAACGTAAGGGAGAGACTCTTCAACAACGCGGTAAGAAGCCCAAGAAGGCCGACGGCAAGGGTCGTGGCTCGGTGGTACCTGCCGCGAGCACGGTGCCGTCGCCTGTTGCAGCCAGCAGCAGCGGCAGCAGCAGCTCATCGAGCTCGAGCTCTGCAACACCCACCAACTCTGCCAATCGCAAAAAGTACGAGCACCCTCGCAATCTCTCCTTGTGCTATCATGTGTTATTGGGGCGCTGGCTCCACTCTGACCGATGCGAGATAGAGGGTCGTCTGTGGCGACGCTGGCGAGCGCCATTCTGCCGGATGCTCGTGTGTTGAATGTCGATCTCGATATGCCGATCGATCCCAACGAACCGACCTACTGCTACTGCAACCGTGTCTCGTTCGGTGAGATGGTCGGATGCGATAACCCTGACGTACGTCGAGACGCTCCTCGAGCTTGAGACTCGAGTCACTCACGCTCACCTGTGTTTGCTCGATACCTGCTCCCAGTGCAAAGTCGAGTGGTTTCACTTTGAGTGCGTGGGCTTGACGGCACCGCCCAAGGGCAAGTGGATGTGTGCTGAATGCACAGCGGCACTCAAGGACCGTAAGAAGGGCACACACTCTTGAACTCGGCTCAGCCGGGGAGAGCGCTGCTGCCGCCTCTGATACCCTTACCCACCGTCAGTCGCGTGCGCGTACCATCGCGTCATGTGATTGCTTGCATCAAGTTGTACAGCGCACGCCTCCGCAGTAGCAGCCACCGCTTGCCACTGCTGCTTACGAGGCGTTGAAATAGTAGGATTGATATAGTATCAATAGCTAGATAGATAGATGGATAGATGGATTGCTTTGTGATGTGAGGTTCGATCGAACACGATTCTCGAATCGAGAGGCATTTATCGAACTCATATGCTCTCTTGCGAGCAACGCAAGACTGGCTCTCAAAATTGATGCGTGCTCCTTACTCGACGATGGGCGACTTAACTATCAATGGACGATGGCAATGATGACGTTGTCGTCGTGGTCGTGGTGGTGGCCGTCGTGGAAGTAGCCGTGGCTACGGAGCTCGGTCCAGAGCTGGAGCTGCTTGATGTCGAGGTTGACGTGGACTTTGCACCGGGCTTCGAGCGTTGCGGCACGGCTTGGTGATGCGGACTCACGGCTCGCGTGAAGGACTTGGCTTGTTGCAGGCCTTTGCGGTCCTTGGTATGCGCCTGGCCAATGACGAGGGCGAAGATGAGTAGGAGTACGACGCTCGCACGCAGTCTGGTGCTCAACGTACGACAATGTTCGATTGGTACGAGAAGAACTGCTCATCGTTCATCAAGCCCGTTGGTGGTCCGCGAACCTTCTTGGCTCCCTTGCGTCGCTTGCCAGCAACGTGCGCTTGCACGACTTGCGGGCCAGTCATCAAGAGGTTCTTTTGTGTCACGACCTTGTGTTCTGTAGCGAGCGGCGGCGGCTGTGAGTTGGGGTCGATCCTCGTATGCTGGCGGAGACAACAGGCGAACCTTTGGGAGCACGAGCAGGCAGCTTGTCCCACTCGTTGAATACCGAGTCCTCGATGCCTGGCGGAGGGAAGCAGTACAGCAGCTTGCCAGCCACGTAGTTCTTGAGAACGATACGCGCTGCACGCGACTCGTCAGGCGATCCATGCGCCGTTCGGAAGCCTCGAATCGCTGTTCATCATCCAGATACCATACCATGCCATCGAGAGCGGGTCAATCAATGCAGATGGGAACAACTACGCTGCTGAGCGCGTACCAGCGTAGGCCGACAACAGCTCGGAGGCAGTAGGCGCTCGGTTTTGGTCGGGTTCGTGCTCGGCCGGTGGCGGCAGAATGATGCCGTACGTGTCCTCGAGCGTGACGCGCGGGATTCGCTGGCACACGAGCGACGTGGGCGAGATGTAGTCGCGCATCTGGTCGATGGGCATGATGCCGTTGGTGAGCATGTCGGCCTTGGTGGTGAGGAACGACGGGAACACGAGGCCCGGGCAGTCGCACAGCACGAGATCCTCGTTGATGTGGATGGTCTGAAAGTGCTTGGTCTTGCCGGGTGTCGCCGACTCAGCGACACGCTTGGCGCGACACAGCACGTTGATCGTGGTGCTCTTGCCGACGTTGGGGTAGCCCACCATGCCGATCGTGATCTTGCGGCGATTGGGATCGGCGCGGTTCTCGGCCGGAATCATCGAGCCCATGGTCGTCAGCTGCTGGATCAACTCGTCGATCGTGAGCAGCTGAGCCGTGCCGAACTTGGCGGCCGCGGTCGCCGTGATCTCCTCGGTGCTCCGTGGCTCGGGAACCGGTGCGCCCTCGGCGATCGCTCTGTCTTGCGCCTCCTGTGCCTCTCGCTCGTTGACGGCCGAGAAGAACAAGAACGAGATGCCGAGCGTATGAAAGTGCTCGACCCATGCTTGACTGCAATGGCACAAGGTAGTGTTAGTACGATCGATCGAGAGAGCACGAGCGATCGATCGATCAATCGTTCGATAGCAATGCATGATCGATACCGTTGGGTTTCGTTCAAGAGGTCGGCCTTGTTCATGAGCATCAGTACGCGCTTCTGCTGCATGTGACCTCGACGCTCCGCACGCGCCACGAGCTCCTTGGTGTAGTCCGGCAGATCCTTGCACCAGAACAACAGCGGGTTGCGCGAGTCGACGATCTGAACGATGATGTCGCTCATCTCGGTCACGCGCCATAGTTGACGCCAGACCTCGATGTTCTTCTCGAACGGCGTCACGACCAGGTTCTCATTCTGCTCGATACTGGCTCGTAGAACGGGGAGTATCAGCGAGCGAGCGATTGATTGATCGATAGTGAGTCATGTGTGGTACGTACTCGACGATCTTGCGACGCCACTCGAGGAACGACTCGCGTTCAGCGACATCGAGCTCCGATCGAGTCATGTTCTCGTTCCATTCAGGACGACGAGGTATACGCAACGACTCGGAGTTGGCCACTTGCGCTGCCAACTACATACACACGATCACGATCGTTGTTCCGATCAATATCTCAATCTATCTCGATCGATCTCTCGCTCTCGCTCTCGCTAGTACAACGAACCTGCTCGGGCGTAGCTTGCGTACGAGTCGGCATATTGAAGGATGTGTTCGCGAGCACTACCGTGCGCTCCTTCTCGACCAGGAACTCGGCCTCGGCCAGCTGCGCCGTGGCGAGGAACTCCTCGAGGTCGTTGCGTTCGGTTACCGAGCCCATGGCCGGTGCGTCGTCCTCCTCGATCGCGGTCGTGTGTACGAACTCGCCGGCGGCATCGTTACCACGCTTGCGTTGACCGCGTTGACGATTGCGAGCTTTAAAGAGTGCTCGACCTGGTTGAGAGGAGCTCTTCTTACCCATGGTGGTTGGTGAGGATGTTGCTGATGATGTTGCGAGCGATGCGAGGACACCAAGCGAATGAGATCGATCTCGATCTCGATGTCGCAACCTCATTGTCTTGCTGCTCGGCTCGCGTCCACACCCACCTATCCATCTATCCACCCACCTATTCATTCATTCATCCATCCATCTATCAATCATGTCGACGGTAGGTTGATGGAACGATGCACCATGAGAGCTTGAGCCGGTCTGATATGTTCATGTGCTCGCTCCCTCTCTACCTTCTGCAGACGACTGTCTTGTGGGCCGATATGATGTGCGGCGGTTGCTCGAAGGCCATCACTGGCATGCTCAAGCGAGTGCCTGGTACGTGCCGTGGAGCTCTAATACCATTGTCTCGTCGATCAGCGAGCTGCCCAAGCTCGCTACTCTCCTCTATCAAATGATTACACGGTAGCTCATATGTATCCTCGATGATGGCTCGCGTGGTCCCTCTGTGTGCGCGATACGTCGCCGTTTGCATCGGAGATAGGCGTCGAGAACGTCGAGACTGACGTGGAGCAGAAGCGCGTCGTCGTCACTGGCACGGCATCGACCGATGAGATGATTGCTGCGGTCAAGAAGACTGGCAAGGAGTGTCGCTTGTGGGATCAGTAGATGTGGTTCGCGTGCCAATGGACGATGATGCGCGCCACGTCATTGTCGTCGACCATATATATGCTCGTACTGCCTGATCTCTCACCATCTTGATGCTTGAATACATACTCCATGTTGACATTTACAAGATGACACGTCGACGACGACGGCGACGACGATGGATTGGTGGATGGTAGATGATATGTGACACTCAGATAGGTATGGTACAAACAACAACAATAACAATAACAGTAACGACAGCTGCTACAGTTCCTTTCAAATGATATGGGCTTGCTCGAGCAGTCGCTTAGCATCGCTTGCAAGCGAGAGCGTCGCTACAAGCTCGAGCAACTCTGATCGGACCGTGTCGTTGGCTGCACTGCGCAAGCGGGCGATCGCGTTCAATGCCCCATCCTGCTGCACGATCGCCATTCTCACATCGTCTAGTCGCCCACACGAGCGTTAGTGTCAATCGAGCACACGAGTGCCGCATGGGCAGGCCGTACCTTTGCATGCAAGGATGCGCAGTAGCAGCGAGCATCGGCTGACGAGTAGGACATCGGGGCTGCGCATCAACCGAACGGCATATGCAACGATGCCTAGCCCGAGAATCGCTTGATGTACTCGCTCGTCCTTGTGCATGGCAATGCATCCAACGGCAGCGACCGCTTCGCTGTACAGCCGATTGTCTTGCGTCTCATCGAGTGCCGCAACGAGCGTTTGCAAGATGCCATTCTCCACAGCCTGCGCCTTGGCAGCATCTACACTCCACCCCAATAAGCTCAGCGTGCTTGTTTGCGTGCTTGTTTGCGACCTAACGACGTACCATCGATGGCACATAGACGAATCAAGGCTCCGCAAGCGTGCCATCGAGCATCAGAGTAGCTCGATCGTAGCAAGCAGTGGATTGGCTCCAAGACATTGCAAGCAATCATCTTGGCACCGTAAGTTCCTGTTTAAGCAAGCTCCTAGTCAGTCACTCCAATGCCACGCTCGCTCGCCTGCTTGCCGTTTGGCTTGAGGTCTTGGAAACGCACGTTGTTTGGCAAGGCTACGGAGAGCGATGGCTGTCGCAGCATGAACTTGTACGTTGCTCGAGGTCCCAAGTGCCATCAGCAGGCCATAGCATTCTTGCGGCGTAAGGTCCGTGAGGCCAAGGGCGATAATCGGCTCGATCATGCCACCTTGTACGAGCTTGAGCTTGGTATCCTCTGTCGCAAGCACCATCACGTATCACTCACTCACTGGTGAGTTTCTCCAGTGTTCATCGATCGTGCACGGTGATCGTACCTTGCATGCCTAGACTCTGAATCGTCCGAAGCGCCGTCATAGCCATGTGGTCCTTCTCGCCTTTGGTGAACGAGAGCAGCTTGGACAACACGACTGACGAGCGCGCAATGTACTTGCAATGTTGATCTAGGTTCGATTCAGAGCGGCACACGTGCGTGAGAATGCTTGATGACGTTCTATGAGCAAATGACCAACCACGAAGTGCACCTACCATCATGGGCGAGGCGATTGATCGTCTCCATCGCAGGCACCTGCAGTGACTCGGACGATAGCATCGATAACAAGAGTTCCAGCGCTCCGGCCTGGATGATGGCAGATCGATAGCACTCTGGCAGACAGCCAACAAAGCCAACCAAGCATCAGACGAGCAAGCAAGCAAGCAAACATGCAAGCAAGCAAGGAACGAAGGAAGGGAGGGAGGGAGCATCGCTCAGTACCGTGATGGGAGAGCGCAGCAAGAAGTTGCAACGTTGTGCGTTGCAAGTCGGGAGCGCAGTTTGGCTGCCGTAAGATTGTGATCAATGTTCCAATGTGTGACTGCAACAGTGGCCAATCGGATGCTACATACAGATGCGAATAAGAGACGTGTGATGAATGAGGCATGCGAGAGAGCGTCATACCTTGCTCGACGTGCGTCTCAGCGACGGTGTACAGGATCGAGACAGCGAGCAGCTGGCATTCAAAGTCGCTCGAAGTTATCATTTCAAAGAGCAGTTCGCTTTGGGGCACTGCTCGCAAGTAGTTCGATACGAGATTGATGGCTGTTGGCGTGCGAGCTGTTGTCAGTGTCGAGGACGGTGGGGCTTGCCGAGAGGAGGCGAGCGAGAATGCACGTACGAACACGCACGAAGCCGAGTAGGGCCTCGAGAGCGAGCCTCTGTGACACGGCATCACGAGATACGATCAAGGCGCTGTACAAGGACAACAGCACCTGCTGGTCGACCGATTGTTGCGCGGCTTCGTTGGCCGCGAGACAAATGAGCGCCTCACTGGCAGCGAGGATCGTGTCCGAGTGTGGCGCGGCATTCTTGGCCGTGGCACGAAAGAGGCTTACGAGATGCTGAAAGGTATCGAACGACTGCAGCAGCAGCAGAGCGCGTGTGGCATCGGTCGCGAGCAATCGAAGAATGTCGCACACTCGAAACGTGATGCTCACGGACGAGGCAGCCGATTGTGCGAGGCCTTGAGGTAAGGTGCTTGGAGCAGGTACGCCATCGCTGGTGGCCGTAGGGAAGCCAGAGGCGTCGGTCGTTGTTTCGCGGCGGTCCTTGAGTGAGTCGAACACGAGCGGCACCCAGCCCAAGCGTATCAGATCCGTGACGCCGGCTGACGCTCCCCTGCGCAACGAGAGCCTCTGTTGCGTAGCAGCTCGGCCTTGCTGCGTCGCCTCACCACCTGCTTGTAATAGTTGCAAGAGCCATGGAGTGGTATGCTGCGTCACGAACTCCATCACGTCGTTATTGGCTGCTTGTGACCCATGCACCGCACGCACATTCCATTGCCATCAAGTGTCAGCATTCTCGACCGCATTCAACGGCAAAGGCGTAAAGGCATCGTACCACCAAGGCACATGAGCTGCAGCACTTGCAGCGTTTTGTCGATGAGTGCCAGCGACTGAGTGGCGATGGCGGCACGCAGCAGCTCGAGCAAGGCCTCCATCGTTCTTTGCACGAAAGCCGACATCGAAGATGGCAGACCCGCAGCAGTGGCTGCAACGTGAGCCGCTCCCTGCGAATCCTCTTCGCCCGATGCACGGTCGGTATCGAAGAGCAAGCGAAAGTCGCTCTCGGTAGTGAGATATGATGACTGCTCTTGCTGTTGCTGCTGTTGTAGTTGCAGCTGGTCGAGCTGCAGCAACGCGATCCACAGATTCAATGCCGCGAACTGCAGTTCGGGCTCGAGTGCCGTCTCGATGCCAAGCAACGCCACGAGCGACATCAAGTATGCTTCTCTCTCGGAGCTGCTCGCCATTGATGTACCTACATTCGCGAGCAGGCACGTGAAGGTATGCGGGCAGTTAGCACGCCGCAGGCACGTACGTGCTGATCGAACGTGCGGAGTCGCACCAGTGTTGGAGATCAGCAGTGCCAGCAGAGTGGCAGCTCGTTGGTGGATGAGCGTGAAGCTGCGCGTTGAGCTGAAGTCCTCGCGAGCCGAGCACGACAAGGGCTTGGCCTCGAGCAGACCGTGGATCGACTCGACGGCGCGGTGATCAAGCGGCGACGGGAGCGAGTGAGTGCGAGGAGCATCTTGCGGTGGCAGCGGTGGCGGCGGTGCTTGGTCGAGCGGCAGGGCGTCATGGTTGGCAGGGCCACTGCCACGAGGAGGCGATGGAGGCGGCGACATGAGCGGCAGCAGGCGAGAGGCCTCGTCGAGCGTCAGCGCGAGCACCGGAGGGACTGGCGGCTCGCGCGGTATCGGCGGCGGCAGGTGCAGCATCGCTTGGCGCGGCGTCGTGTGCGGCGATGGCACACGCACGCCGGTGGCAGCCGACGAGGGCGGCGTGGTGCTGAACGACGAGGCTGATATGTCGGAGCTTGGGGCGTGCGGTTGTTCGGGGATGCCGGCAGCGTCCTCGTCGTTGGCGGCGGCGCACGGCGACGGGGTGCTCGAGGCATCGAGGTCGGCGCCAGATGCCGCGGCGGCGGCGTCGTGGTAGCGGCGGTGGCGGCGATGGCCCTCGAGCACGAAGCGCACCAGCCACTGATCGACCTTGGTCTTGAGTAGGATCTGCCAACATGGCGAGCTGGCGGTGGCAGTGAGCAGCAGCCGCTCGAGATCATCGAGGGCGAGCAGAGTGTCGGGCACGAGCGAGTGCCTCCCGTCGTCGTGCCGATGGCGGAGGCTCTCGTGGTCGAGCAGCGCCAAGCGACTCGACACGAGCTCCTCGGTCAACGTCACCGCCCCGGAGCGTGCCGGAGACGATGCCGCAGTCCCCATGGTGCGGGCACACAAGCACGCAGACGCGTGGGCTCTCTCTCGTGTACGACAGCGAGCGAGCGAGCGAACAAGCAACAACCGGCACCATCGACCGATCGAGCGATCTCAACTCTCTGCCTCTTGGTTTTGCGGATCGATCGATCGATTGATTGACGTGGCAGCCAATGGCAATACGTGTATTGTTGGATTCGGTGGTCGAGAGTGGATTGGATTGGATTGTGTGAATGGTGTGAGCAACCACGTGACAAACGAAGATAGTGAGTTAGACAAAGAGAGAGAGAGAGAGAGCCAGAGAGCACTGGAGGGAGAGGGTGGTGGGTTGTGGTACAGTGGGTTGTGCGCTCCATGGATGACAGCAAAGCAAAGCAACAAGCAGGCAATTGTGGGCTAGACGAGTACGACGCTGTACATGCAACGGCAAACGAAAGTCATTACGAGGATACGACGGCGGCAGGTGTCGTCGACTGGCGGCGCAGCAGACTCGACACGCAGACCCGAACGGAGCAAGTACGGTAGATAACATATGAAGGATCGATTCGAAGGTCGATAGATAATTGGATGCATCGGTGGATGGATGGAGAGGAGATAGAGAGATACGATAGATAGAGATGGTTGGGAGAGGTAGCGAGTGCTATAGAACCAACAGTACCGAGGCCGAGTCAGGCTGCGCCGAATCCGCATAGACGCGTACTCGATGGCGAGAAGGGAACGAGAACTTGAGGAATCGGCGCAAGTTCTTGGCGGTGGCGAGCGTGCCACTCGGCAGCAAGGGAGTCAAGGCAGGCGACGTCGTGGTGGAGGTCGAGGTGGACGACGACGACGACGATGACGACGTGGTGGCGGTAGCGGCGGCAGCGTCCGGAGACCTGTCGCGCTCAAGCTCACCATCGAGGTACTCGATCGGCGTCGGATCGATCTCCAGCACGCCCGGAGCACACTCGCGGTTGACGATCTCGCCCGGAGCGACGAGCACACAGTGGTGCTGTTGGCGCGCATCGGTGGGAACCAGTGGCTCGAGAACGGTGGTGGCCGACTGGCACACGTGCTCGCCGTGGTACGAGGCAAAGTAGTGGCACGTGATGGCGGTCGGGCGACGCGTGGCCTGCACTCGTGACCAGTAGCGCATCTGCGCCAGCAGCGCAAAGTGCATGCGCCCACCATCGGACCAGATGTCGATGCGGGCCGCGCCGTGGAAGGGCTCGAACTCGAGCAAGGCGTCCCAAGTGGCACGCACAAAGTTGCGCGTCTGGCGTACGCTGGCGAGCGTCGGCGACACGTGGAAGTACAGCTCCTGCAGACGGTTGGGTTCGCTCGGGCGGTAGTGGTACGCCACGAGGGCGCGGTGCGCGCCGGCGCCAGCACCCGATGCACCGCAGCTCAGGTGCGCCGCAAAGTCCTGCACCACGACGACCCACGATGGATCGCGCGACTCGACCAGCGCCTGCAGCTGCTGCTCGAGGCACTGTTGCTGGCGGCGTTGGCGCTCGCGGTGTTGCTCGAGAGCCGCGATGCGTGCGGCGAGATCGCTCGAGAGTTCGGCGCTGCTGCGTGTCTCAGTGCCATTCGAGGACGAGGACGAGGTAGCGGCAGTGGTGGCGGCGGTAGAGGCAGCGGGAGCAGCAGAGGTAGCGGCGGTTGCCGAAGAGCTTGGCGCCGGAGTGGCAGAGTCAGTTCGACGTGAGCCCGACGCCGGGCTCGTGGTGGCGAGATGGCGGTAGAAGGTGAGGCGATCGCAGAGCACGCATGCCTGCGGGTTCTGCTCGTAGCGCCACGTGTACTGCGCCAGCACCTTGCAGGTCTTGGCGAACGACAGCGGTCGCAGCGCCGAGGCGCGGTAGCGAGAGTACACGACGTAGCGACGGTACAACTCGCGGCGCGAACAGTTGCTAACGCGTACGGAGTCGGCCTGCTCGCAGGCGTCGTCGATGAAGGCGCGCAGCAGCGCCACCTGCTCGCTCGTGTACTGCAGCTGCAAGCCGACCGGCAGATGCATGGTGCCGTGTTGACGGTACAGCGAGAGGTCGTCGTCGTCGTCGAGCGCCGCGTCGTCGTCGTCATCGTCCTCGTGCTCGTCGTCCCAACCGTCCTCGAGCATGTTGTCGGTGTCGAGCTCGAACTCGTCGAACACGTCGCTCGCGAGACCCGAGCCTCCGGCGGCAGCGGCAGCGGCGGCAGCAGCGACGGTGGTTCCAGTCGCTCCATTGCTCGGTGCGGGAGCGTTGCTGGCAGACGAGTCAGGCAAGGCGCATGCGGATCGCAGCGCGGCACTACCAGTCGCGGCCTCGGAGCCGAGCAGCACCGAGAGGTCCTCGAGCTTGATGCCGGCCGTCAGCGTGCGCAGCAGAGTGCGGCGACGGCTCGAGTTGCGCGGGAAGAGCTTGAGCGCCGCCTGCGCATTGCGTGCCAGCAGCTGCAAGTTCCACTCGGCGGTGCTCGAGAGCACGCTCGGCGCGCGTTGCTGCTGCGCCTCGGCCGCCATGTCGGCCAGGAACACGAGCGGAGGCTGCGGAGCCAGAGGGCTCGGTGGCACGGGCCCGCCGGCGGCGCCACTCATCGGCAGAGGAACTCCGACGACCGCGCTGCCGGCCGTACGGAGATGGTGGTGCTGCGCTGGCAAGGGCGGAGGCGCGAGGGCCGACGGCGGCGGTGGCGGCGGCACGGCGCCACCCAGCAGCAACGCTTGCTGGGCCTGTTGATGATGATGGTGATGGTGCTGGTGCTGTTGTTGCTGAAGCAGCTTAACAGCGAGCGCCGCGGATACCGAGCATTACCGGCCAGCCAAGACACGAACACACGCACAGCGAGAAACCATCACACGCACAGAGAGCGAGTTGTTAGCGAGCTCGAGGTGCACGAGATAGCTGTCGTTGGCGAGCAACATGAACAGCCAACGTTGGACAACGACAACGACGACGAGGAGGCGCAGCGTACCTCGAGCGATAGACGGTCCTGTGGACGGATCGCGGCGTGGAGAGTCGGTGGCAGAGGCAGCATATGCGCAGAGGCGGCCGGTAGCGGAGGCGTGGTGGGAGCGGCATCGACCGGCATGCCATCGCCCGGGCGCGTACGCGCGAGCTGCGACTTGAGCTCCGATACCTGCGCCGACAAGGCGTGGATGCGCGACTTGGCCTGGATGTAGTAGCGGCGGTTGTAGGCGGCCTTGGTGGCGCGCTTCTCCTCGTCGGACTTGCGTGGCCGACCCATCCTGGGCGTAGGAGAAGCCGGGTCCGTGGCGGGCGGATGCAGCGTGAACTCACGACTGGCGATCGAAACCACGACCGCGCTAAACGAGAGGGAGAGGGAGATACACGCACGCACACACGAGGAAGGAACAACGAGGACGCGGCGGTGTTGGTACAACAAGACTGCTACGACTGCTACGAGAGGTCGGTCGAGGGCGCACGAGGTGGCACGCGTGCGCAACAAGCCAAAGAAAGATGGGAGGGAGGAGAGGAGAGGCTCGGCCAGCAGCACAGCAGAGAGCGAGCAAAGGACGGGCGGGCGCCAGGCAAATGACGCTGCGGCGGAGGCTGACTGCGCAGTGGTGGCGCCCGTGCCCCGTGGCCTATGCGAGTTTTCAGGGCACAACCCGCCTCCAAACGCTCGGTAGTCAGCGATAAACACACGAGCTCTCGAGCGCGCCCGGCCAAACTCCCTCGCGAGCGCCTCGCGGCTGCGGGGGAACGCAAGCCCGCGCGCACTCGCGCGAGCGAACACAACAGTGCGTCAACAGTGCACTCGATCGAATGGTGCTCGCTGCTGCTGAGTCGAATCGTTACAGCCGGGGCGGCATATCGCCGGCGCGAGAGATGGTCATTGTTTCTCTTCCTCTGTCGCTCGATTTATTAAGCGCGCTGAATGATGATCACACGTGTAATTATCTCACACGCCGAACTACGCACCGCTCTGCCTGATATCCGGGTGCTGCAAGGGCTGGATACGCTGTAGAGTGGCTCTGCTTACCGTAACGCCGCCATCGTGAATACGACACAGGAGCCTGTACAGAGTGAGGGGTATCGTGATAATGGCGTCGATAGTTCGAGAGCGACGCGGTGCAGAACTACTGGCGGAGCCGAGAGAAAATATCTCGAGGTTAGCCAAAATATCTCCCTCCTTCGCTTTCACGTTGTACGCGCGTTGCGCTCTCTCTCTCTCTCTCTCTCTCTCGTGGCTACCTAGCAAGAACACGATGGATCAGGTGTTCCAAGAGATCTCGGCCTTGCGTGATGAGTTTGAGCGTGTCGCGGCGCTGCTGAAGGATCGACGCGAATATCGAATGGCTCTCGAACGTAAGATCGAACACGTAAACCTGCGCCATGAATCGTTCCTGGACCTCGAGCTCGATCGCACGTACGTTACGATGCGATGATGCCGCGCTTGTTGCTGTGCCACTCTCGTACTCATTGAAGAATTCGACCTCGCTCCGGCAGGGCGTTGCGGGTGCTCAAGTTGAAGCTCGACGACTTGCGGCTGCAGCAGCGTCTTCGAAGCGAGTTACTCGAGAGCCGGCGCGGGGATCTTGCAAGCTTGGAGAAGGAGTACCGCCAGCTCGAGACATTCGAGATCCAGTTGCGGTACGATCGATGGGACTGAGAGCGAGCTCGGTCTCGACCAGGCGCTCACAGTGAGAGAGATATCTATCTCGGTGTGGGTCAGTTCGCAATGGATGCTCGAGACCAACGCGTTTGAGCGTGATGGTCGTGGCTTTCGTACCATGGAGTATCGCGCTGAGATTCCTCGCTTGAAGAAGCAGGCCGAGCAGCTGCGAGCTGAGCTGGTTCAACGTACCGCGGAGATTGAACGCAGTCGCGCGGCACTCTCGGCCCTCGAACAACGTCGTTGTGCGGCCGAGCAGGAGCTCCTCTCGATCACGAACCAGCTCAAGGATGGTGCGTGCCCTCGCTCGCGCTCGTACTCGTTGCCGTGTCGTCTCTCACACGCGGCGGGCGGTGCGTGAGTAGCGCTACGACTCGAGCAGGAGCGCGAGGACGCCGAACTCGCGCGGCTCCAACAGGCACTGCTCGAGCAGCAACGCGAGGCCGAGGCACGCGAATCAATGCTGCTCGCCGAGGTCCAAGAGGCTGAGCAGCGTCAATCGGACCTGGTGTGCTTGATCGCCGACCGACAGGCGCTGACCTACTACCAACAACAGCAGCAACAACAGCATCAAATGTTCACGATGCCCAGGCACCCGAGCGACGCGTAACCCAACGAGCACTTACGAGGTTCGACAATAGATAGATGCGCCAAACTGAGGCGCGCTTCCATCATGTATGCGCACGATCGGGTGTATTGGTGGCGACAGACCCAAAGCTTCTTACAGTTCAGATAGTTGGTAGTCCTCGGGATAGTAGTACTCGGCCAAAAGGCGGTAGATGTACGTAGGATTGTGCGCTCCCCTACGTGTGCACACACCCACATCCAGAGAGGGAGAGCGAGAGAACAGGTATCAGTACCACCATCATCATTCACGCAAGCGCCTTTCTCTCGTAGAACGCGAGCGTACAAGTTGGTCACAAAGAGCGACACGAGTTCGGGTGGGATGTAGTCGTATCGCGGGTTCTGTACGTCGACCACTTGTCGTTGGTCCTCGAGAGCTCGACCGATGCTATCAACTGCACGAGTTCATCGTGCAGTCAAACATGCGTGAGTGTGCAAGAGCATCAACACGGTAGGTGATGGCGTGTCTGCCTGCGTACGTACCCTCCTCGAACTGCAGGATCTCTCCCGGCGACGTCAGGTCGTTGAAGCTCTCTTGGTCTTGCGGGTAGATGGGTGAGAGCTTGTACAGGCCGGTGCACACGACCACCGGCACCGAGTAGTACCGCGCCGCCTGCGCCACGAGATGCGTTCCCGCTGGCGCCAGCAAGCCACCGTTCGCCAGCACTGCGTGCGTGCCGATGATGACCTTGTTGACGCGGCTCATCATCGGGAAGATGGCCGAGTCCGCGATCAGCGTCGTCTCGAGGCCGGCCTTCGCCAAGCTGGTCGCCATCTCGCGACCGCGGAACCACGGCGCACCCTCGGCCACGAACACCTGGAACTGTCGTCGCTTCTTCTCCTTCTTGCTGGCTGCCTTCTCAAGGAACTTCTGCACCGTCACCGAGCCACCGAACGTCATGATCACCTCGCTGTTCGGTCGAATCGGCACCAACGAAATCAAGCGCCCATACAATCAGCCGCATAAATGTGCGTGTGTGTATCGATGCGACGTATCATTGGTTAATATATCGAGCTCTCTCTATCAACCGACTCGTACGAGGACGTACTTGGCATGGATGTGGTCCAGTGACTGCGCAGCGACATCGTGATAGATGGTCGACAGCTCGTTGATCAGCTCGTTGATGTCCTCGAGCACCGGGTTCTTGAGGTCTGACAAGAGCGCACGCCACACCACGAGCACCATCGCGTCATTACAACGCTCACAAGCACGCCGTATCTCAAGCACGCCAACTTCAATCCATACTGAATGGCTCCGAGTAATCGACGCCCTCTGTCTTGGGGTTCAGGAGATCCGACAGGGTCGGCGCCAGCACCAGCGCCGGCTCAGCGACGCCAGCGGCGCCGCCACTACTGCCGCTGCCTCCGGCGCCACTGCCTCCGGCACCGCCGCTGCGTCTCTTGCTCTGTTGCGCTTTCATCTGAAAGTACGCCTCTCGAATAAAGTACAGCACTCGGCGCACAATGTTCCCGATGCCGAGCTCGACCGGGCTCGCGTCGATCAACACGCTCCCGACCGAGCGTACGAGGTGTAGCGCGTGCTTGGGGCTCGCCCACTTGCTCGACGAGAGGATGTCTCGAAGTACCTCGGCCGTTTGTTTGGCCACGGGGAACGAGCCCATCGCATCTCTACCAGAAGGCGTGTGCGAGATAGATAGAGATTGATAGAGATAGAGAGGTAGAGCGAGATGCATGAGTCGATATCGTGATCGGGAGCATCGACGAGCGATGGCTCGTACCTGCGTTTGAGCGCCGTAATGAACGAGACCACTCGTTCTTTGGTCTGTGGTGGTAACGAGATATGAGCCAATCGAGCATCCATCACGTGTGAGCGTGTGAGTGTGTGAGTGCGTGGCACAACTTGATGATCTGGCGAGAACGATGCACACGACACGAGAGCAGCAAGCGAAGGAGCCACGCATCGAGCTCGACCTCGAGCTTGGGAGCCATCCACCATCAGTCCCTCGCTCGCCCAACGCCACTAACATATCGCGAGAGGCTCGATTGATAGATAGAAGGCGCCCCTGAACATCACATCTTGGTGGAGTGTATGTGATCCAGTGTTATCGATACTCTGCTCGAGATATATGCGGCCGAGTATCGTGCGTGTGTGGCGCGTGCTGCTGGCTGCCGTTCTCCTGAGCACCGTCGTGTTGCTGCTGGTCGTCTTCACTCGTGCCAACTCCAACGACCAATACCGCTCCATGGGCTCGATTCTATCATCGGCACGTCGTGGTGGCGTGACCCATGGCCATGTGGATACGACCGTCATTCGAGAATCGGTGCCGTGGAGCGAGTTGGGAGCCTACATCGAGTCGGGAGCATGGCGCGCCGAGTGGCATGTGCTGCAGCACGAGCTGCACCAATCGCGAGGCCGAGCCGAATACGCGAGCCACGACAGCGATCTCGACGTCAACCTCGACAAGAACCGATACAACGGACCGTATACGTTCGATCGTACTCGAGTTCGACTGTCGATGGTCGAGCCTGCGCACGATCGCATCGGTGCCGCAGACCTTGGTGAGGTCGAACTCGGCTCACACTCGCCGAGTCCTCCACCGCCACCACCGACAACAACAACAACAACCACAACCCCATCGGACTACATCAATGCCAACTACATTAGCAGCGAGCTGCGTCTGCGTGCCTACATTGCGTCGCAGGCGCCGCTGCCACACACGTTCGCCGACTTTTGGCGCTGCTGCTGGGAGCAGCGAGTGACGCTGATCGTCATGCTCACGAACCTGATCGAAGGCGGCTTCCGCAAGGCCGACCGCTACTGGCCAGACATCTACGCCGACGAAGCAACCAGCACGGTGGTCAGCAGCTCGGTAACAGTCTCCGCTGGCTCGAGTCTCGCGTCCGAACAGTACGGTGACATCGTCGTGCATCTCGAGCACATCGAGGTCGAGCCCGACGAGCCCGACATTGTCACGCGTGTGTTCCGTCTATCGCGCGCAGGCTATCTCGACCGCCACATTACGCAGAAGCACTTTATCGCGTGGCCAGGTAAGCATCATCGCCGGGCTCGTGTGGGCGTCGGTAGGATACTCAAACGATATGGGTGCGTGTGGTGTGCAGATCATGGAGTGCCGCAGAACCTTGCCAGTGCTGGACGTATCGTCACCGACATGCTCAAGCACAACAAGGACGCTGCCGAGCAGCACCCCGAAGGCCTCGATGGCGTATCACCGATTTGGATTCATTGCTCCGCTGGCGTCGGTCGCACGGTACGCGAGAGCGATGATGGCTGAGTCGCCGGGTTTCCATCGAGCTCATTCGCGGTTGTGTGCGTCGCTTGCATGAGCAGGGAGCGTTGATGGCCGTGCATTCGGAGATCGAGCAAGCACTCGCGAGCAAGAGTCCCGACCCATCGTTCTCGCTGCTGCGCACCGTGAGGCGCATCAGGCAGGAGCGGTACTTCCTCGTGCAGCAGCAAGCGCAGTATCACTTTTGCTACCTGCTATTGCAGCACCTCGCATCGGCCCTGTTACCATCAAGCTAGGACGGGCGTTGTCGAGACTGTTGTGACATTGTGTTAAGAGCTTGTAAAGATAACATATCAATTGATAGATGGAGACCGCGGTCGTTGGCAGTCAGAGTAGGCTCAGGGTCGGTTGGGTCGGGGTCCGAATATCGGAGCCGGAGAGGAGGAAAAGTCTGAGCGCCTTGCGCTCTTGCTCTCCTCTCGTTCCTCTGTGCTGTTGTCTCGTGCCTTCGTCCTTCGTGCCACTCGCCCGCTACCTCTATCCATCCACCCTCGCGGTGCTGCTTCTTGGGGGTCACTCGATCATGATGGCGTTGCAAGCACGCCAACGACGCCCAACGATCGCACTGGCCGTGTTGGTGCTCGTGGCGGTCGTGGCGCTGTCGAGTGCCGTCGACGCCGCGTGCTCCATCTCGCGCAAGACCGTGCCGCCGTCGGGACCACCGCCGCCCTCGGCTCCTCCGTCGCCGCCGCCACCCTCGCCGCCGTCGCCACCCTCGCCCGCGCCACCACCTCCTTCTTCGCCACCGCCTCCTTCTTCGCCACCACCTCCTTCTCCGCCACCTCCCTCGTCGCCCGCGCCACCGGGAACAGAGCCGAGCATCATCATCACGAGCAACATGCCGTGCGTCGTACCAGTCGTGACGGCCGGCTGCATCGAGTCTCCCGACAACAACCCCATCGAGCCCGTGGCGTCGATCGTTCTCATCATGCAGTTCTCGTCCGACGGCTCGATCAGCAGCAGCGACGAGTTTGCCTCCAGCATGGCCGACATGCTCGCCATTCCGCCGGCGTCGCTCGAGGTGCTCGAGTTCGGCATGATCAGCTCGGGCGCCAACACCTTTGTCGCCATCTTCGAGGTCTGGGGCCACGACGAGCCCGAGTCGGCCAAGGAGCTCGCCGGCATGGTGGCGTCGGCCGACCCCGAGCTCGCGGCCCATGGCTTCTACAACATCAGCCTCAAGGAGGTGGCCGACAACGGCCTGGTGCTCGCCACCGTCAAGGAGCCCGTGGTACCCGCGTCGCCCAAGTCCTACGACTACTACGAGCCGGTCGGCGCCGCCTCGCTGGTGCTGTCGTCGCTCGTCACCACGGCGGCTGCCTTGTGGCTCTCGTGGTCGTTCGTGGGAGCGGCTGCGTAAGGGACTACGCTTGGGCCTGCCCCCCTCGTCTATATACCCTGACCGCCTGACTGTACGCACCAAGTATACTGGCTGCTCGCCTTCGCGCGCTCGCTCTTGTTCTGTTGGCTTCTCTGCCTCTCGTCCAAGCGAACCACGCCAGGCCCACAACTACGCCTGCGTACTCCCTCTGCCTCTACCTCTGCCTCTACCTCTGCCTCTACCTCTCTGTTTGTCTATCTATCTGTCTATCTGCCTCTCTGTCTGGTATCTATTGTTTCTACACACTCTCTCTCCCCATTGTGTTATGTTTGATCGTTTGGTTTAATCCTCCAAGTAGTAGTAGTAAATCACGGCTCTCCTGCCTGCCCAGTAGTTCTTGCTGATGATAACAACGATCGACGGCGACATTGAGCGCGCGAGGGTGCATGAGCGGCCGCGTGTCGCATGGCCGGTGCTGCCGTTACATCACCAACGATTGGTAGTCGTTGGCGTACTGCATCGGCCGCACGCTCGGGTGCGGAACGTGTCCGAACGTCACAAAGGTCGGCTTCATGTTCGAGTCGAAGCGAATGATGGCTCCCTTGTTGCCAGCCTGGTCGCAGTAGTTCGGCGCCGAGAAGACCGTGATCAACTTGCCGTTGTGCTCCACCGAGTAACCCTCTTGGCGCACCTCATGCGAGCGCACGACCAGATCTATTCAGCAACAAGGCGTTAGCACCAACACATACGCTCTCACTCTCGCTCTCACTCTCACTCTCGCTCTCACTCTCACTCTCGTTGGTAAATAGCGTACCTAATCCATTCTGCTCGCAAAATCGTGTGGTAACATCGACGCCAAACTCGATACCGACGCCTCGCTTGCTTTGCACGCGACCAGTCAGCGTGCCGGGGCGGGGATCCGACCACAGCAGCTCGGACATGAGGCCACGGTCCGGCGGCTCTTGGAAACGGTTGATCTACAAGAAATTCGGAAAGTGAGTACGAGATGGATAAAGAGATATGAGTGCTGATATGCAAAGGCAGCGCGAGTGATCGTGAGTGGAGTCACGCACCTTGCGCAGCTGCTCGAGCGTCACGTCGTCCTGCGAGAACAAGCCACCGTGCGTGATGAAGACCTTGCCGTTGATCAAGTGCACCAGCGGCAGGTAGCAGAAGATCTCCGAGAAGACCTCCATGCATTCGCTGTTGTACTTGGCCTTGACCTCGCCCGAGAAGCCGTACACCATGTTCATGTTCTTGGTCTCGTGGTTGCCGCGGGCAATGTGGACGTGCTCGGGATACAGCACCTTGTACGCCAGCAGCAACAGAATCACCTCGAGGCTCCAGCTTCCACGGTCGACCAGGTCGCCATTGAACACCACGGGATTGGTGGGCGACGGCAGGCCCGAGTGGTTGCGCAGGATGTTGACCAGGTCGTAGTACTGGCCGTGAACGTCGCCAAAGACCGTGATATGTCCACCTTCGGGCACCGTGATGTCGACCACGGTCGGTTGCGCCTTGAAGATCTCCTTGGCTCGCACCAAGAGCATGTAGCAGTACCTGCGCCGTCCATCCAATGTCAGCAACATCGTCATCGAGAGCGAGAGCGCAACCGATCGCCACGATGGCGCGCGCGTACTTGATGTGAAGCTTCTTCTGATCGACGAAGCTGTCCATGAGACTCTCGACCCACTCGGGCGTCAGGGTCTCTGGCAGGTGAAGGCCAGTATAGCTGGGATCGACCACTGCATCGATCGGGCACGTCAGAGTCGCGCTCGTGCTCGCGCTGTCAACAACGCCAGCGACACGTCATCACTGCCGCCGTACCGATGGCACCGAGATCGATTCGCTCGGATGGCGGCGTCGAGTTGGCACTCGCGATCGCCTGCTGGAACAGCTCTCGACGATATGCCTGCGACATTGTATGGGTGAGGCTGCTGCCGCACACTCGATATCGCCCCCGATATCGGCCCACGTACCGTCTCGCAGGCCTTCAAGCGAGCGCGTGCTTCCTTGTTGCCCGGCGCTATTCTGACCAGCTACAACCGAGAGAAACCACTCCAGAGTCAAGACGCAAGCGTCTCGGTTCGAACACGAGCACCACGAGCACCACGAACCTCCCGGAAGTCATCGAGTGCCAGCTTGTACTTGGCCATGGCAGCGTGAGCCGCGCCGCGGCGATAGTAGCCCTACGTGGTCGGTGTGAGCGCGACGAGCACACGAGAGCGCCATCGTACACACACGCCAATCTCGTACCTTCTGGTACGTCGGATCGAGCTCGATGGCGGTGGTGGCATCAGCGATGGCCGTGCCGTAGTTCTCGATCGCCAAGTGGCATGCCGAGCGATTGGCAAAGAGGATGGCGTTGGCCGGGTTCTTGTCGATGGCCTGCGAGTAGAGCTCGATGGCCGCCACGTAGTTCTTGCTCACAAACTCCTTGTTGGCGAGCAGCTTGATCCTCTCGGACTCTGCTACCGCCTCGGGGTCGGGAGTGGCGACTACGGTGGCCGTGGGTGCGTCGGAGGAGGATGAGGACGCCATATTGGAACGAGGACGATGATAGGGAGAGAGGTACGTGCGTGAGAGCGGGACAACAAACAATAACGAGCAGCGAGCAGCAGCGACACCAACCAGCGGCCGGGCTCGCAGGGCTCTCGGGGAGGCTGCTACTTGGATGCCACCGAGGAGTGCTTGTCGCGGGCCTTGGTCGGGTAATGGCGCCATCGTGCTTGCGTGCGAGGTTGCTTGATGGTTCGAGAGAGCTCTCCCGACCCGAGGCGAATTATTCGGGACCTCGCGCTGGTTCGTGCATCCTGGCAGCCAGCCCGTCCTCTACTTGGTGGGGAGCACCCTCGATCACCCAGCAGAGTGCCCCAAGCCACATGGCCGTGGTGGCACCGAGCAGCCGAAACAGCAGCGGAAGCTTCGAGGCGTGCGCCGAGTGCGCCGAGAGTGCGTGCCTTGCGCGACCTCGCGAGCAGCAGGTGCACGTGCGCGAGCCAACGCTCTCGCTCGCTCACTCGTTGTTTGTTGCTTGCTTGCTTGGTGGGATGGCTCGCTCGGTGGTTGCGTTTGTCGTGGCGGTGTGCTTGGTGGCGTTGGTCGTGGCGGTAGAGCCGACCGCGGCTGCCAACAACGATACGTGTTCGAGCGATACGGGATTCTCCGGTGCTCAGCTCAGCGTGCTGTGCTACAGGTGCGCGGCTGCCGACGACGCGACATGAGCGATCACAGAGCGGCAACTCACGTCTCTGTCTCTCTGTCTGTCTGTCTGTCTGTCTGTCTGTGTGGCTTCGCCCCGATCGCTAGCGGCAACTTCTTGGTCAAGATGCTCACAGAGCTCAACTCCGGCAACCAGAAGACGGCCGAGCACGTTCGCGTGCACTTGTACGTCGGAGCAGCCGCGAATGTCGCGCTCGCGTCTGTGACTGACACACACACGCGATGGATGGCGGCTGATGCATGGCCTCCTCGTCACATCGAGCAGGCTGCCATACCTCGGCTCGATGCCCGCCATCAATGCCCTGTACACTGACCAGCCGTCGGACCCCAACTGCACGGTGTGCTACACCGATCCGCAGACCGCCATGGACCTGGAGGGCTTGCGCGCCAACCTGACGCCGCAACAGCTGCAGGCGTACGACTCGCTCGGCGTGTGCTACGCTCGCTTGACGACGCTCGTCATGTCGCTGCTGCCCACCAGCGGCGATGGCATGTACCTCGTGCCGTCGCGCTTGTATGCCAACGACGCCTACACGCAAGTGATCGCCATGTTCAAGAGCATCTACGCGGACCCGTACCTCGGCGCCAACGTGTGCCCCAAGAGCTTTGCCGCGTGAGCGGGCTATCATGTCGTCATTGTTGTTGCCGTTGCTCGCATAGCATGCATCATGGTGTCAAGACCTTGACACACACATATATAGACGCGCACATACATCTGTGTGTGACATATGCTTGGAACCGCTGCGCGTGTCCCTGCTGCCTCGCTCACATTACGACGAGGTGGCCGCCGCTGGGTTGCTTGAGCATGGCAGCCCGTTGTCGACACGCGGAGGCCTGATGACCTCGGCCGACACGGCCTTGAAGTCCTTGTGAGTCGAGTCCCCAAGCAGCTGGAACACGACGCTCTCGTAGGTGCTGACGAACACGCCGCTCTGGCGCATTCGCTATCGGCGTCGTCATCGCGGTCGTATGTCAGCAATCAACAAGAGTATGGTTGCAACTGGCGAGTAGTCAGCTGTTGCCGCGCACCTCGAAGGCCATGAAGCGATCGGAGTCATGCTGCGATGAGGTGCCATCGGCCAGTACGTGCACATCAATGCCGCGCGAGCGAAGGTCGAGCGCCGTCTGCAATATGCACACGTGCGCCTCGATGCCGTACAGCACCACGGATTGGATGGCTCGCGCCTCGAGCTGCTCGCTCACGGCTGGCAGCAGCATCGAGAACTGCGTCTTGGCGTGCACTCCAGTCGCGTGTGATACATCGATCTCACTCACTACATTTCGATCGATGGCGATACAGCGACAGCTGCTCAGCAAGATGATCTAGAGCCATCGCTCGCTCGCTGGACTGTACCTGTGTTGCCAAAGACCTTGGGGTACTGCTCGGTGACCACCAACGGAATGCCGAGGATACGACTCGCAGCTGACTGGGTAGGTTTGGAGCGTATGTGAGGGCCTCGCTCTCGCGGGCTTGGGTTGGTGGCAACGCAGCAGCGCAGCGACTGTGTACCATCTTCTGTGCCACGTTGATGACGCTCGGAAAGAAGCGGATCAGCGGACGGAAGCGCTCTTGCACATCGCAGAGGAAGAAGGCAGTGGAGGACGAGGCGAGACGACCGGCCATGAATGCGTGAGGGTGATCGAACGATCGAGCGAGGAGGGCGGAGGTGCGATGCGAGCAGCGGCGATGAACGAATGTCGCGCGGTGCGAGCAACCAAGGAACAAGGCGCCCTCTCCACGACCAACCAACCGACCACTACAATCGCATCACGAGATATGCATGCATGTATGCATGTATGTATGAACTACGCTGGCATGAGGTCGTTATGGAGTCCTACACGAGCTCGTCGGTGACGGTTTGCCATGGCACTCGCTCGATCGTGTCGGCCTTGAAGGAGCACCGCACGAACACGGCATCATCGAACGATCCCGGGCACTTGAAACGCGACTTCTTGCGCTCGTTAGCAGTTTTGGCCTTGCGCAGGCGGCCACCGAAGCACTTGGGACAGCGCGGGTAGCCACCGAGCGCGATGCACTCGATCACACGGTCGATTAGCTCGGCGCGCGTGCCGGTGCAGATTTGATCGTTGTCGCGCAGCCGCCTCTTGAGCGCCTCGACCGACATGGCGCGTATGATATCGCGCTGCTCCTTTGTGCAGCCACGAGCGATCTGCGCCTCATCCTCGTCGCTCTCGTTCGCGGACTCGTCGTCTTGATCGTGCTCGGGAGCCTCGGCCGCACCACTTGATGACGATGACGACGATGACGATGACGATGACGAGCTGCTACTCGTCGAGGTCGCTTTGGCAGCCTTGCTGCCCTTCTTGGCTGCACTCTTGGCTGCGGGCTTCGATGCAGCCTTCTTGGAGGTACTGCTGCTCGGCTCGGTCGGTTTGGTGCCTCGCGCAGCAGCGACGGCAGTCTCGCGCTTGGCCTTCTGCGCCGACGCGAGTGCCTCGTGTCGTGCCGCCTTGGCCTTCGCAACCAACTCCGTCTGCTTGACGGCCAATCTACCGCTCCTACGTGCTCCACTCGAGGGCTCCATCGGGTACGATTCGAGCGCTCGACGGCGAAGAGCAGGCTACGAAAGAACAGCAACGAGTGCGGGATTGCGCGACGCAGTGAGGCGACCGAGAAGAAAAGCGCGGGAAAGCGAGGAGCAGAGAGTTTTCTCAGTGGCGGTCGCTTTTTCAGTTTCGCTTTTTCGTTGTTGCTGCTTCGCGTCCGCTCGCGCTGCTGAACGACACCGCACACTCGCGCACACTCGCACACACGCACATCTCTGCGGTCGCTCTCGCTCTCGTTGCACTCGCCGAACTTGCTGAACGAGATTTACGAGCAACTGAGCTGAACTAAGCTTGAGCTGAGTTGAGTTGACCAGAGAGATTGGAGTATCTTGAGCACACGCACAAACACACACCTACACACGAGATGGGTCGGTGTTTGGCGTTGGTGGTGGTGTCTGTGGGCTTGGGCTCGACGGCGCTGTGGTACCTGGCGTCGCGCCGAGCTCGAGTTCAAGCACTCGCGAGCCACGATCCAAGACTTGCGCACGTTCGTTTCGTTGATCTCTTCTTGGGAGCTGCCATCGGAGACGCCTTCTCGAACAAGCTCGGCTTCAAGGTCTCGTTCGTTCGTTCGTT
>ERZ778023.2211-NODE-2211-length-25110-cov-51.705967_pt1 | contig 25110 bp, 19 predicted proteins | sample MGYA00375753_ERZ778023 | MGnify/ENA primary metagenome ERZ778023 (study PRJEB29350, sample SAMN05389822) | bioreactor metagenome | isolation source: Ammonium sulfate bioreactor | place: South Africa: University of Cape Town | collected 2014-04-04 ... | reverse complement strand
GATCATTGATGAGACATCGAACACCGAGACGATTCATTGGACAAACACAGATCGATCGATTTTGAGCAGATAGACCAATACATAACGAATCCGATGAACACGTACATTGATATTCAATAGTACAAAATCTACCTGACCATCCACGATCACACTGACAAAAAAATGTTAGATCCGTACGATCATTCCAATAAAATATACATTTTCCATGATAATTACATTGACGATTAGAACAATATTTGATTTTAATCGTATTTTTTGGAATCAATATTACTTTTGAAACGAGATTAACAGGTAAAAATGGAAAATCAATTGGAAATAAATAACTTGCTCGATATTTGAATGATATTCTTTCGTAGATATCCACATGAATAAAATAAGATTTTCGTTCATCTTTTGGTCGTGTTGAATAGAATAAATTTAGAGAATTTTCAAATCGACAATAATCTGTTCTCGTTTCAGTGAATTGTTCATGAGAATGAATCATACGTTCATTACTATTGTCAATCAATGAAATACTAACAAGAAAGGCTGTATTGAAACGATTATACGATGTATCGAAGGCAATACGAAGTATAACACGTTGATTTTGATATTGACATTGATCACCATAATAATTTGATGGACATAAACATGTTTTTTTTGATAATTGTTTCATACTATCTAACCAAACATGTAAACTAACACCGAAATGACAATGTTTCAATGTGTTTATCAATGAATATTTTAAATCTGATGATGATTGTAAATATGTTTTAACATTTTTATTAGTTACTTTAGGTTTGCAATCTGTTTCATCGGTTATATTTTTTCCATTGATTAGAACTGGTGGAAAATCAATCACTCCATTACAGAATATATTACTGTATACATTCTCAACCGACCAAAAATAATTTTGATTGTAAATTTCACAATCACCTTGATCGTCTAGACTTTTAGCACTTGTATCACAATCACAATTTCCATTTTCTAATTTCCAATGTGGAATAAATTTGTTTGAATTTGGACATTGAAAATGAGTATATTTATATTGATTTTGAATATCAATATCTTCGAGTAAATTGACATTTTCATCATCGGAATACGGACAATCTGGAGTATCATCTAATACACGATAGATTGATATACATTTGTCAGATTGAAAACATTGATACATATGCGATTGCTTACAGATATTCGATGAATAGTTCCAAAATCGATTATAACTATGTAATGGTCCATATATATATTTAAATAAACGACTGATTGTAAATGCTTGTCGATTGAATGTCCATTGGATTTTTTCATAGCATGTCGTATTTTTCATTCTTATTTTCAAATTGTTAATAAAATAATTTTCATATTGAGAATTATTGGAACATAAATAAAAATCGATTGTTGTATTATTACTGATGCTTCTTGATTGATCTTTAATATAGGTGATATAAATATCACCAAATAAAATTGGAATTGATGGAATAAACATCATATTTGGACATGTTTGTTGGACAGTTAATAAAAGTTCATTGAAATCATTGCTCGAACAATTTCGAGAAATTCGAAATAGACAAAGAAATGTCGACCAACAAACATTGAATACATTCGTTGGTGTTGGAAAGTACAATAATTTAATCAAATCGATTGACTCATAAAAACATGAACTTGATAAATAAGTAATCAGACAAGCTGAATCATGGCATTCAAAATAATTTGGATCTTGCATACAGAGTACTTTGTATGGTCCATAAAATCCATTGTAGCTACTTGTATGAAGACAATTACGACTTGAGTAAACATTTTCCGCTCGGAGAAAATATTTTGGTACACATAATCCATCATAACAACGATATTCATCATTTTGACATACGTTGATTTCTAATTGCCAACAATGTTGTTCATCAATTCCATTGTTGAGACAATCAACTTTTCCATCACAAATATCAGTCCAATCTAAACATCGCATACCTGGACTGCGAATGCATTCTAAATGTATATAACATGTCCAATTTGTATGAGACCAGTCATTATAATGATGATAAGTATTTATATATTCCTTTAGTGAAGGAAAGTCATGATTGTGATTGTCGAGTTCATATTGGCATTGAGGACCAAATCTTGGCCATGTACAATTATAAAAGATGTTTGTTGATAATACTGGATCATTTTTATTTAAATAATATTGATAATTCTCAATGAGATCAATTGGTGCTGACCAAAGATATAAATCTTCACTTGTAATATTCATTTTTCGAAGTTCAACAAATGTAAAATTCGTGAAAAAATCAATATTATCAATATTAAATTCTGACAATGGTTCACTTAAACAGTAAGCGACAAGTGAGAAATGTGAGTTAAGTCTGTCTAATAATTCATGTGGCTGATTCGTCCCAGCATATAAACAATGTTGTTGCTGTACAATACTTGTATTTTCATCATTATTTTTCAGAGCATCATCCGTGAAATAAAGATTTAATTGTAATTTGGCATTGATGATTTGCAATAAGACCAAATATTTTACATAGAACATTTAGTCGAATAAATCGAGATTTGATTTCTATCAAAGCTCAGTAAAATTATTTTTTATTCCTTTTTTTCTCTTCAAATAAAACCAATCTGTGAACTCATTTGAATAGTCACAGTAACAACAGGAAACACAACTAACTTTCTGTATTGAATTTTTGATTATTGATATTAAGTAACAGGTGGTACATTTTTCTCTTAATATCATATTATTTTATTTCACTCATCCCCACTCTCACCTACAAATTTTAATCAGAAATAAAAAGTCATTGATAGCGCTTAATCATCTTAAAAGTTGTTTGCTATTGGCGACGTCATCGACGCATTACACCTGTAATATAAATAAACTCTATATGAAAACTTAATTCGCTTGCGTAATTATATTTATTTCTGAAATAAATGTCTCCTGTTATAATTTATTAAACTTATAAACTTGTGAAGAACTATAATCTGAAACATATAAATTTAATTGTGAGTCTAAAGCTACACCATAAGGTAACGAAAGACTTCTACCACCGATCGCATTTCCAGCTATAGTAATACCCGTTAAATTGCCACTGCAAAATAGTTGAATTCTAAAATTTGATCGATCGACAACATAAACATTATTCCAACGATCTAGTGTTACACCTAAAGGCGAATTTAATTGAGTTGATGATGAACCTAATGAGCCAAGAGTACCACCGACAACGGTACCATTTACATCACCAACATGCCATTTAATTACAGAACTCGAAGTTGAATAGAAATTGGTAATATATAAATCTTGATTTGTTTCATTATAGGATAAGCCTGATGGCCAATATAATTTATCAGGTGTTATACCAGATCCATTGCCGCCAGCAACAATAACTCCTGCTGTTGCACCTGGACTCCATTTTGTGACACGATTATTTTGAAATTCAACAACAAATAGATTCGAATTCGAATCAACCCAAACACTCCATGGAGCACCCACTTGATTCAGCGATGCTCCTGATGTTCCATTACCTGCAACAATACTTCCTATTGATGCACCATTAGCCCAACGCATAACTCGATGATTACCATTATCACTTATATATAGATTTTCATTTGAATCTGCATACGTAAAACGAATAGACATACTCAATTGATTCAATGAATTTCCTGTCGAACCGTTACCGGCTACTAGAATGCCACTACTAGCACCGGGCACATATTTTACAACACGATAATTGGCTGAATCGCTGATGTATAAGTTATCTTTCGAATCCATTGAAATACCTGTTGGATTGCTCAAACGATTTAACGCATTACCTGATAAACTTCCACCTGCATATATCATTCCTGTTGTATCCCAATGAATTCCAGTGGCACCTTGTTCGTATTAAACAAAATGACGTGATTTTTTTTGTTTCTCAAATTAAATAAAAATAATATACATACAAGGATTTTCGATAGGCTTCACAGTTGAAGACAGTGTTGTTGTTTTCGATTCAGATTTTAATAGAAGAGCCAGTGGAATGCCAACACCAATCGTAATGAGAATAATAGCAACTATTACAGATGAAACTATGCATATCGCCAAATGTCTATCAATTTTGAATAATGTTCATTCAATATAAATCAAAGAAGTAAACTACTGACTTTTTCGTTATTTTATTCTTTCGATGACGATGAAAATCATTGGTTGTATCTACTTTACTCGATGATTCTAGATCAATTGTCTATTTTCATTTTAAAAAAAATACAACAAAACATCTTAAATGGATTTTATTAAAAAAACATACCGTCGGATGAATACTTCTGGAAAATAATCGTTGAGTGCTTTTCGGTGCAGACTATTAATAGAAAACAAAACTCATGAGAATGAGTTCTACGTTTGACTTTAGTTTCATACACGAGATGACGAAGAATGTCCATGTTTTTCACTCTTCGAGCGTTTTTTTGATTTTCGTGTTCGTGAAGTTGATAATCGTCTAGAATGACTTTTCGCTCGAATACTTGTATGAATGATAGCTGATTTCATCTTGAATTCGATCTGCCAATGCGTATGACGATTTAAATTGAAAAGAAATATATTTCTGCGTATAACAAACAAAACAAAAAATCTAATTAATAAAAAAACCTAAGATTTCTTTTTAGATCATGTTTATATAAGAAATAATAATAAGAAGCCAAAATGTCATTGGTTCTCTTAGTAACTTAGAATCCACAAAATTTAATTAATTTTCAAAGTAAAAAATGAAAAAATTCATTGGGTAGTACAGTATCGATAATAACTATTGCTAGGCGGGCGTATAAGACCATACACAAAGTATGAACCACAATTTGTCACCATGATATTATTGGAATTGCCACATATATTTGTGGTGCTCGTAACATAACAAGCAGTTCCAACAATTGTCTGTCCGTATGATGGTATTGTACCTGCATACCAACCTGAATAGTATGCATTACATCGTTGATATGCTGGTGGTGATGTAGCCATTGAAACACTAATACCATTGGCAAAAAATCGATACCAAACGTAGGCTGTAGAGAACGAACTGTAATCATTTCCGGTTGAGCCAGCAGCTGTTATCAATCTTGTTGCATCATTGAGAATAGTAGCACTACCGCATTGAGATGGTAAAGTAGCAATTGTCGTCGTCGTAGATGCTATGGTTGTTAAATAAAAATAAATATTCGAAAGACAAAAAAAAACCCAGTTTACTTGTTGTAACAGTACTGCCATACGTTGTATTCGTTGTGTACTTCCCATTATTATTAGAATTAATTACTGCATATACGGCTAATCCTATCGCTGTTAAATTCAATAGAATAAGAGCTGTTGCTAGTAAAATTATCGATTGGTTTGAACATTTAAAATCTTTTTTCTCAGATTTTGACGTATTACTAAGAAAAAACGGACATTTCTTTTATCATAAGGATAAGAAATTACTTAAGAAACTCATAAGAAGGCTTAAACTCTGATGGTGAAGTAGTTCGTGGCACCCAACTTTTCATCGTTGATTGAACTTGACCATCATATGAACGCCGCATCATAGAAGAAGGTAGTGCTATACTACTACCGTTAAATGAAGCTTCATGAATCGTTGGCATCTTAGGAAATGAAAATAATATAAATAAGATGAAAGATCAAGTGAATATATATTGCATATTTACTGTATTTGATTGAGGGAGTGGAGGTGGTTTGGGAACAAAACTTAACGCCGTCGATGGATAGGAATACATTACACAAATAACTTTCAAATGAATTTTGGGTATATTTTACATCTTATTTTTATATACGATGTTCGAAAGCAATTTTTAGCAAACAAAGACAAGGGCATAATGACCTCATACGATTTGATCCTCATCGTCTATGCTTTTGCGTCGCTATGTTTATTTTTAATTTTCATCAGAATGTATTCAAAAAAAAATTAACATCAAAATTATTTCGCAACCGTATAATCAGATTTCGTTCTTTTGAATTATTGTTTCAAATTGAAATGAATGCCTTTCGAGCCTCGAACTACAATAATGAATGATCGTAAAAACTAAGATATATTTTAACAGTCATAAAACCTCCAAATCGATACTATATGATGATTAAAGCAACTTTTAATACTTTTTAATTAACAATGTTTTTTTAACAGATCTCAAGTACCACCCATGTACTCGTTCAATTCCAGACCGTTGTAATTAATGAATTGAGCGACATTATTAAAATATATTGTTAAGATGATAACCGATACAATTCGTTTTTGGTTAATTCTTGCATGTCTCATTCCATCTAATACTCTTATTGAGGATTTTTATGAGTGCACCGTTTTCTTCAGTTATTTTGTTATTCTTCTTTTTCCTTTTGTTTGTGCTTGTTCGTTGCCACAATTCAAAGTCAGAGTGAATCTTGATATTGTATAATAATAAAAAAATGTCAGCGACACACAAAACACATTCGAATTTTTTCCCACACAAATTTGTTCAGATCATGATTGCATTTAAACAAATGTATAACAATACTAAGTGCACATATTTGGGTTAAATAGGCAGTCATTCCTATGATCATAAAATTAACGTACATAATTGAAATTATAATATTAACTAGAAGAATAGGTGTCCAACCAATGAAAAACATTCCAAGCATAAAGAGCATTTGTTTGAGTAAATACAAATCTCGACGATTGATTCTAGGCAATTGATTCGCATTATTCGTAATTGATTTTGTACGCGTAAACTGTTGAGGATGAATACGACGAGTCGAAGATCGAACATGAACGAATATATAGACATTTAATAGAGTATTTATTAATAGAGGTGCACAGATAACTTCAATAAATGTATAAACTTTAAGCCATAATGGATGACTGCAGTTCTTAAATAAATTGATTTATTTTCCATATAAATTAATGAAAATAGAATTTACTTTATTTTTTTGACCGATAACGATATATGGAAATGCCAGAAGAATTTGTAGAATCCAGGCGCTTGATATGCATAGAATTACCCATTTTTTTGTTTTGAAAAAATATACTGTATGAAATCGTAAAGTACAAAGTCGATGGACAGAGAAGATCGTAAATGCAAATGGAATATTAACGCTTGCTATATGATAACACATTAGAAATATCATGCAAGTCGATTGAGGAATGTACGAATAAGACATATAAAAGAATATGGCAAAATAAATAGTGCAGAAAAGCATACTAATGCATATGTTCAATATAAAAATATTATTAATATGATGAAATCGCGGTAAAAATAGAATCAAACACGAATAGATTAGTGCGAGAAGTGCAATTACACCGCACAGGGTAAATAGTACAAGCATTAAAATCCAGTCTATGTTCATGGTTCAAAAAAAGTTTAAAACTAAAAATGCGCTTTTTTCCTGTCTATTTATTATGTTTGCAGTGCATTTACAGATCCTGATTTTAACAGCTACATAATTAGTATATATAAGACTCATGTGCATCTTTGTCTAATTTTTTTCTTTTCCTTATTAAAAAAAGAGATAAGATATGACAGATTAATTTTCTTCTTCTGTAAGACTAATTAAGCTGGATACTTTCCTCGTAAAAATAATTTCTCATTAGTTGTTCTTAAAAATGATTTATAAATAAAGCAGCGAGTGCATTCATTTCCTTTCATATAGACAATCGGCCCTCTATACGTATATATTATTTGATGAACATGCCCAAAGCTTATGGCTTATATGATGACCGACTTACCCTGTTACTATAAATAACGATTGAGAGTTCAGAACGAGTTCATCGAGGCAAAAAGCGTCAATCGTCGCGAAATGAAAATTGATCGATTGAAATTGAAAAGTAGACCGTCGAGATTAATAAAAGATTCAGAGTCAGCTGCTAGTAAAATATTGCTTGGAAGATTCGAAGCATGCAATCAAAATCGAGATGAACTTAACGAATTGCTGAAATCAATAACTACCTGGCAGTTTGGATTAGTAAATCTTAATATAGATATTGAATTACTTTATTTTGATTGAACTAATCATTTTTAGGTTACTCTAAACGATTGGGTTGATGTTTTTGATCAATTTGATTCTATTTTGGAAGAAGCTTGTCTACAAACAGGAAAGTGGATACTCAATTGCGATAGAGAAGAAAATGTTCAAGTATTAAATTTGTTTTTTTTTCTCATTTAATTTGAAGAATTTAGTTAAAAGAATTAGTTGTTCATATTTTACGTTTTACTGCATTATTTTTGGATTATTGCTGTCGACGTTATTTATATAATTCAATGGAACATTTAATCACGTTATTGCAATCATCTCATGTCGATATTTTACTTGGTGTTTTGTCGGTTTTCTATTCTTTTGCTAATCGTTCAAATGAAATAGACAAACAATCAATTCAAATAAAAGAAAAGTTATTTAATCGCCTAGTATACTTAGCACAATGTGGTACTCCTGTGAATCTGTCGTATAAAATGTCATCTGATCAACGTTTATTATGGATTCAAATACGTTTACGAAGTCTATCGATTTTGATTTTGTCATCGGCTGCATCACAAGTGAAATGTCTTTTACATGACAATTTAACTGAAGAACTTATCGAGATTTTACATCTTTCTGATGCAGCATCAGTAGTATGTTTTGTTTCTTTATCGTGAAATTACTGTTTTTTTTCTCTTGAGGACGTAAAAACCGAAACTTTACGAACTTTAAAATCATTCATTCATATTAATCGAATTTACAAGAATAACGAGTAAAAATAGATATCAACAGTCTAGATGGTTCGAATAATCCAATCTATTTTAGAATTCCATCATATATATCTAAAATAATCGAATTGACTCAAGCAGATTCTTCTGATGGATTCATAACAAAAATTGTTCGTCAAACTGTTGACAATTTAATCGATGGAAATGAACGAGATGATTGTTCAGCAGCATTATTTTCTTTTCTCTATCATTTGGCATCTTATGAAAAAGGCGCTGAAGCATTAGCGAAATCACAAATAATTGAACCATGCATTAAACTCATTGATCATGGATATCAATCTAAAGACCTTATTCAAGTAAAGTTCTGATTAGTCTGGTTTTTTTTCAATCTATTTTTTCTTTATGTAGTTTGTTACTCGTTCGATACGAATAATTCACTTATTAATTGAAGCAGATACGACATTAATTCAAGATAATCTTCTACAATGCATTATTCATTGTTTACAAAATCAAATCAAAGAATGTCGACAAGATCAATATAAAATCATTGATCTAACGTGGTATCGTCAAGCTATGGCTACATTGAAATCAATTATCCTATTTTTCAATACTATTCCTGCGGAAACATGGATGGATATGAATACACGTCAAATGATAAAAGATTCAATAGGAAACTCTTTAACAGAAATTGTTTCTCATGTTGAATATTATCAGCTAAATTTATCTAAATTAGCACTTGATCTTCACATTACATATTAATCATTAGTTATTAACTATATCTAAACTTGTTCACTGTAGTTTGTGTAGAATCTCATTTAAAACAATAAAAAAAACTACGTTTGAAATATCTCTCACTGTTAACAATGTATTACAGCGACATCATTTACATACGTGATAGACAAAACTAAAGCAAAGCGATCACAATTCCTCTTAGTTACACGAAATTGAACTATACATAGAAAGGAATCTCAACGAAAAAATGTCACTATCACTGCATAGATTACCAATCGAAATAGTCTATCGAATACTGGATTATTTGAGTATCAAAGATTTATTTTTCACAGTAAATAATATTTGTCAACGATTGAATTCGATACTGAATTCTTATCAAAGATTTCAGGTAAGTTAATATCGTTCGTACAAACGTCGTCACGTCTTTCTGTTCTATGTACAGACAATGACAAAGCTCGACGTGCATTATACCAACGTTGAGAAAGATCAATGTGCTCGAAACGTATTTCAAGCGTTGCAACGCAATACAGTAATATTTTATCTAAATTATAGAACAATTTTTTTTTCTATTTCATATAGACACTCAAAGAACTTAATCTTGAATATAATAATATTGGAGCTCAAGGTTTTCGATATCTAAGCAAAGTGTTACAACACAACACAGTAATCACTTGTTTACTCTTGTATTGTGTTTCTATTAAGTATGTACTACTCTCCTCTATCTCATATAGACACTCGTACAGCTCGTCATTCGTCAAAATCACATCGGAACTGAAGGTGCTCGACATTTAAGCGAAGGGTTACGACACAATATGGTAACCTTTCATTTTTCCTTCCTTCTTATTCTCTTGTATAGACACTAGCCAAACTCGATCTCTACAGTAACAGCATCGGAAATGAAGGTACTCAATATTTGAGTAAAGCACTGCAATACAACACAGTAAACTTCTATTTCGTAATAGTTATATTCCTGTCAATTATCATTTTTCTAGACACTCACACGACTCATTCTTCGCCATAATAATATTCGATCTGAAGGTGCTCAGTATCTTAGTGAAGCACTGCGATATAATACAGTAATTTTTGTTTGTCTTCTTTACTGCCGTCAAAAATAGAATGTTGTCGTAGACGCTTACACACCTCGGCCTGCCATATAATCGAATTGAAGCTGAAGGTGTTCGACATTTGTGTCAAATGTTGGAACATAATACAGTAAAATTTCACTATGCTATTACTATATTTCAAATGAATATGAATATTATGATTTTTTAATAGACACTTACGTATCTTGATATGCGGAATAACACGATTGGTGTTGAAGGAGTCGGATACTTGAGCATAATCTTGTACCACAACAAGGTAACCTTACATTCTTGTTAGAAACAACATTTCTTCTCTTTCATAGTCACTTATAGAATTAAATCTTTGTAATAATAATATTGGATATGAAGGTATTCAACAACTTAGTGAAGCCTTACAATACAACAAAGTAATTTCCTATTAGTATCGAATATGACCTTTCTCTTTTTTTGCATAGACACTTAGAAATCTCAATCTTGGACATAATCAAATCAACAGTGAAGGGGCACGATATCTGAGTGATGCATTGCGACACCATGAAGTACCGTTTTAATCCTTTCAAATACCAGTTTTTTTTCTCTTGTACGTACAGGCGTTGATACATCTCGATATTCACAATAACAATATGAGAGATGAAGGTATTCGATATTTGAGCGAAGGATTATGTCATAATACGGTAGCTTTTTAATAATACAGTAATTTTGTATCTATTTATTGTGCCTTTTAAAATGATATTTTTTGTTCTCTGATACAGGCACTTACAACACTTGATCTTGAAAGTAACATGATTGATGATGAAGGTGCTATACTTCTAAGCAACGCATTACAACAGAACACTGTAAAACTTCGTTTATACTCTTTCATTATTTTGAAAATTTTGTTCTTTTTTCCTATTTTTCCTAGACACTAACACAATTGAATCTTCAATATAATTATTTTGGACTTGATATTTTCGAGCATTTTCGTCCTTTATTAGCTGTAAGATCTGATTTGAAAGTATATGCTTAATAAAAAAAAGAGGGAGGGCGATAGGGACAAAATCATTCAACCATGTCGAATTTGTTTTTCATCGCCGTTGTTTTTCTTTCGATGTATTTACAATGAATCAGTTGAAACAGAAACTTGATAATTTTCTTGCATTACCATCGTTTTCATCGGAAGATCTAATCGATATACTTGACTTTTTGAAACAGACCAATGAAGAGCAATTTATTAATGATACTCAAGCAGGTGAGCACAAAATTTACTGTATATTCACCAATCTATTGAAGGATTTATTAAATAAATGGTGCAGTGGCGATTCTTTTACACAATTTGAAGCATCTTATTTATTTCCTTCTCTTATCGAATTGTTCTATAAAATGAATTATACACCAACGGATTTAGTTGAACCATTGAAAAATTGTCTAGAAAATATTACAAAACAAGACACCAAACATTTATCTATTTTAGCAGAAATGTATAATCAAGTACTCAATCCGTGTCGCCCATCGATATTTGTATCGAATCAACATCGAAATCAAGAAGATATAACATTGATTTGGTACGATGAAAATATCGATGCTTATGATCAACCAGAAGAAAAAATCAAATTACTACAATCAGTAAATAATTACGTTGTCATATGTTCAGATATGAATACATGTTCGACATATATCAATCAAATTCGAACCGAGAAAGTATTTATTATTCTATCCGGTCGAACTGCAGATGAGATGCTGAATAAAATTCATGATTTTAGACAAGTTCATTCAATCTATAAATTTTCTATGTGTATCAACGAACATGACGACAAAAAGAGAAAGTATGACAAAGTGGCAGGCATACATTCTGAATTTGAACCATTATTGGAAGTGATACAAGAAAATATTAATTCCATGACCAATCAATCACAAGTAACAAGTTTGTTTGGTCAATATGAACGATCGATAAGAAGTTTAGATAGTGAATCACATATTTTTATTGAATTTTGTTTATTCAAATATATTCTATTGAAACTTGATTTTGATAGAGAATATGCAAAAAACGAAATGATCGAAGCATGTCGAAATTATTATCAGGGAAATACTGTTCTATTCGGACAAGTCGATGATTTCGAACAAAATTATCATCCAAATGATGTTATTCGATGGTACACAGCAGATAAATTTGTTTATCGACTGATCAATAAAGCTTTACGAACAGAAGATTACGAAAGTTTATGGACACTTCGATTCTTTATTATCGACTTGTATGAAAATATTCGATTGAAATATGAAGCTTCAAAAGGAAATCCATCGACAATTGTAACATATCGTGGTTGTAAATGTACTCCCGATGATGTTTATTCTTTGAAATGCAATATTGGTAAAACAATAGCAACCAATAGTTTTCTTTCGACTAGTCGATTGAATTTCGTAGCTGAGATATTTTCTGGACAAGGAACAAATGAGCCAGGTTTCGAACCAGTTGTACTAGAATTTCATAGTGATACAATGATATCAACTGCAGTGTTTGCTGATATTAGTCAATATAGTATTTTTGGTGATCAAGAACAAGAAGTTCTATTTGCTTTTGGAGCAACATTCACTATTGATACGATTGTTTATGATGAAAATAACAAAGTTTGGAATGTTAAACTATCTGCTGCTTCAGAAGATACTTTGACAGATAGAATACAAACAATACTCAAGAAATTTAAAGATACAGATATGAACTTAATATTTGCTGAATTATTAATACGAATGGGACTTTATATTCAATGTCAAAAATATTTGAAAAATCGTCTCGATTCCTATGGAAATCAGCATGAACATAGTGCTAAAATCAATGAATTTATTGCTTGGTCATATGAAGCAGAGAATAAATACGATCAAGCTATTGCATATTATGAAGAAGCTTTTCATCTTTTCTCGTCGTCAAATCGTTGGGAAGACGCTGCACGAGTGACAAATTTAATAGCTTTGTGTTACTGCAAAACAAATCATAAAGATCTTGCACGACAATACAATACAAAAGCGTCGGATATACTGAAAAATCAAACGAATCTACCAGAAACTCATTGTCAATTCGGTAAAATAATGGTCTGTTTGGGTGATATTGAAGATGACCAATCTCTTGCACGCGATTATTTTCAACAGGCATTAAATATTTTTCAAAATCCTTCATTAATCGCATGTCAATGTCAATCACATGAGAAAGAACTTGCTAATGTATATGAGATCATGGCATCTCAATATCGAGCAGAACAAAACTATTCACAAGCAATAGAATACTATCAACAATCGGAAAAACTCAGAAGTAAACATGTAACATTACGAGAAGAACGTATGGCATATGGACGTTCGTTATTTATGTTAAGCAATAGTTACACAAATCTACGAGATGATGATGCAGCACAGATGTATCTTTTGAAATATTATAAATTTATTGATAATGATTTAATTGAATTGATCTATGGACATGATTTGAATGCGACCGATGGTGCTCTATCAGCAAAAGCAGCTGTACACAGTAGTGAAAATCAGTTAATTTACGAATTAAGATCGCTGCAATTATTGAACGCAATTGAACCGAAAAATTACGAAAATATTATTGAACGACATCTTAACATTGGTGAAATATACACTAAAGCAAAGCATTATGACTGGGCTCGTGAACATTATGATAAAGCTTATGAATTATGTCATGAAAATATATCCTCAGAACACGTTAAAGCACAATTCTTGTTTGAAATGGGTTGTCGAGCAGCAGCAGCAGCAGAAAATAATACTAAAGATGCATTGAAATTTGCGAATGAAGCTTTACAAATTCAACTATTGATTTTGAACAATGATCATGTCGATATTGGCTTTTCTTATTATCTATTGAGTCAACTCTACGATTATTCGAAACAGTATGATAATGGACTTACATATTGTCAAAAAGCAATTGAAATATTTGAAAAATATATTCAAGATGAAGAAGATCATGAATTTCGTGTGCTATATCAGTATGCCATATGTTGTCATCTGAATGCAACTATGTATAAAAAGAAACATGATCTGATCAAATCAAATGAATATTTGAGTAAAACAGTGAATCATCTCGAATGTTTCCTATCCGATATGAATACAGCAACAAATTTTCTTGAATATTTCATGTCTGATATGAATATACCAGCAAGTTATCTTGAACGTTTCGTATATCTGTCAAAAATGCCCGATAGTTATTGTTTGTTAGCCAACTGTTACTTAATGATGGCGAAAAACTATTCAAAATTATCAGATAACGAGACAAGTATTATATATCATAAGAAAGTTTTGGATACGCTTGAAAAACATTCGAAAATAAATCCAATTCTTATGGAACCTCATGATCATAATAATGAAATACTCGAAGCGCTTCAGTCGCTTGGCACATTGTATCAAGCACAAATGGACTATGAGCAAAGTAGTTTTTATTACGAAAAAGCAATAATTCATTACGAATCACAATTACCGAATCAATTCGGTTTGTATGCAGAATGTGTAATGAAATTGACGATGTGTTATCTGCAAATGGGCAAAAGTCAAATTGATACTGCAATTGAATGCATATTAAAAATTATCGACAATGAAAATAGAACTGAATCCGAATCGGCATGTCATTATTTCTTTTACGGTTCAACTCTTATGTTGAAAGGCGATTATGAAATGTCTATGGAGATTCTGAATAAAGCCTTAGTTTATGCACAAGAAAACAAATCATTATTGATACATATACAAAAAACTCTAAGTCTATGTTGTTGCGAGATTGCTGATTATCAACAAGCAATTACATTTGCAAATTTGTCTATACAAACTCATAGAGAACTTTATCCGCAGATGGAAAATGAGCATACTGTCGGCATATACTATATCATAGCTTACTGTTTCTTTCGATTGGATAATATCAAAGAAGCATTATCGAATGCGGCAACAGGTCAAACGATTGTCGACAAACTCAGTCCGACGCAACCTGTACAAATAGAGAAGGCAAGCATCTATAGTATGTTAGCATTGATCCACTCAAAACAACGGAACAATCGGAAGGCAGATAAATACTCTAAAATAGCTTTGAATATTTGTGAACAATTGGTTAACAGTAAAGATGAGTCAATTCATATTGAAGGAATCTTTGAAAATCTCGGTGAATTATTTATCAATCAAAATAATTTCCAAAAAGCTCGAATTTATTATGAAAAAGCTTTGCAATCCTATCAACAACAACTTGTTGATAATCATCCAAAGATTCAACATTTACAGTCGGTCATCAACGACATACCAGACATTGAAAACACGGAACAAGAACCTCAACAAAGTGTCATCAATTATATCTATCGAAGAATTTTTTCTTTCAAAAAATAAACTATTTTTTAAATTGTTGCCATAAAGTTGAATAACCTTGTAATTTCATTGTAAACATACGTTGATTGCCAATAAGAATATGATATTCTCCAGGATGAATCCATTTTGAACCATCACGTCCAATGAGAAATAATGTTTCGATATTTAATGGAAAAAAGATTTGTTTTGTTTCGCCAATCTGCAAATGAATACGTTCGAAACCGAATAATTGTTTGATGGGTGGCGTTGTTCCATCAGTATCGAGTACTTGTGCTGCTTTTATATAAGCTAAAACAACTTCATCACCAGCCATCGTACCCGTATTGGTTACATTGACTCGAAAGAGTTCAATTAGAACATCGTTATTTACTAATGATTCAATTGTATACGAACGTATATTAGTATCATTATCCCATTGATATTCGAATGTTGTATACGATAAACCGTATCCAAATTCGTAGACTGGTTGACCAGTATAAAATTTATAAGTTCGACCAGGATTTGTACTCGATGGTCTCATACTCATATCGGTCATATTCACTTGATCGACATAATCACCAGGATAATATGTAATTGGTAAACGACCACCAGGATTATAATGACCAAAAACGATACTCGCTATTGCAGTTCCACCGAATTCTCCTGGATAGCCCGTCCACATAAGACTAGCATATTGAGGCGAATCACGTATGTAAGATAAATCTATTGAACTACCAGACATCATAATAATATGCATTGGTGCACGAACAACTCGTTCGAGTTCTTGTAAAAGTGCTAATTGAATATCAGGTAATGTGATGACTGATCGATCTAAATCTTCGCCTTCAATCGATCCATTTAATCCGCCAATATAAAAAACAAAATCAGCTTTTCGAGCTAATTCAATTGCTTCAGCAAAACCACTTCGATTTGTACCAAAAACTGGACAACCAAATGCATATTGAATACTAATCGAATAATTTGCTGTTATTTCATTGAATGCCATCAATGGTGATATAAGAAATGGAGCAGGACCATGATAACTACTTTGCATTAATTCTGTTGCATTGATCGAAGGACCAATAAGTGCAATCGTTTTATTTGTCAATTGGTCGAGATTCAATGGTAGAATCTTATTCGAATTTTTCAATAGAACAATACTTTGTTGAGCACTTAATAGAGCTAATTGTTGTGCTTCAGGTGTATTGATATTCGTTCGATTTAAACTTCGATAGATTTGTTGTTCAGATGGATCGAAGTACCCAAGTCGAATAAGAACACTAAATGTTCGTATCGATGCTTGATCGACATCTGTTTGAACAATTGTTTTATTCAATGCCAAGGGAATTTGTGCACTATAATAATTGCCACAATCAAGATCGAGACCAGCATGTAGAGCAGCTGCTACTGTATCGGGATCATTGGATGTATAATGATGTCCTGTCATGATATTCTGAATGGCACCACAATCACAAACCGTATAACCATCGAAATTAAATGTATCTCGTGCAACTGTTTGAAGAAAGAATTTATGAGCACATGCCGGTATTCCATTGATGGCATTGAGACTGCCCATAATACTAGCTACATGTGCATCACGAAAACATGCTTCAAACGGTGGTAGATACGTTTCAACAAGATCAATATCAGCGACTTGAGCATCGAAACTCCATCGACTTGCTTCTTTCCACGCGTCCAAATCATAAGCAAGAAAATGTTTACAAGTAGCGGCTATTTTTAAATATCGACTATCTTCACCTTCTTGTAAACCTCGAACTATTGCTGAAACGTACTGCATTGCAAGATAAGGATCTTCGCCTGGTGTTTCTTGACCACGACCCCATCGTGGATCTCGAATAAGATTAATATTTGGAGTGAAAAAATTCAAGCCAGTTATATTCTCATTGTTCGCAGCACGTGCTTCTGTTGATATGACAGTTGCAATACGATGAATGAGATCGAAATTAAATGTTGACGCAAGATTAATTGGCGATGGAAATGAAGTTGCTTCAGGCACGTCAGCATCATGTGCTTTTAAATACATAACACCATGTAAAGCTTCGTTCCACCATTGATATGCTGGTAGGCCAAGTCGAGGAACTGGTTGAACTGTATTCGATAGCCAATTTGCTTTTTCTTCTATTGTCATTCGACTAACTAAATCAGCTGCACGTTGTTGAATCGATAACGATTGATCACAGATAGGAAATGATGCAAGTGGACCTGATTTACAATCAGGAAACAATAGCGTTTGACCATTTATCGCTATTGGTGAAATTAAACTTAGAATCAAAATGAAATTATACATTCGATTATTTTCTACAATCGAAAAGAAGAATGTGCACGCACTTTATATATTCTTATTCAGACATAAAACGATTCGATACGCATCCGTAGATAATTAATGAAGCGTCGCTAAGATATGATCAAAGCGTTTGAACTGAAAAAAAAAGTACGAATGTTAGTTTTTATTTATCTTCAACAAAATAAATAAAAGATAATATTATCTTTATATGATGTTCTTTTTATTTCAATATATCATATCATGGCGACTTTACTTGCAGAATTACGCGTAACTGATTTATAACAATACAATAAGGAGAGATATTTTTTTTTGTGTTTTCTTTTTTTCAGACATCGATAATAAGATCGGAAGCAAAGCCAAAAGCAAAATTAACCGATCAAACATGGCGTGAAGTTCTTGTTGTATTTCCTTGGTTAAATAAAGGTGTAATAATGTGGAGAGCACTTATTGTTCCCATACATATCTATGTTCAAATGAAAAAAAATCAAATAAAATATCCAATTCAATTTGATCAATTAGGCAAAACTGTTGAATATCTAGATGAAAACAACGTGAAGAAGATTCTAGGTGGATGGGGAAAACGTGTGAATAGAAAAGTCAAAGAATGGCTTGCAGAAAACTATGGTATGTTTTTTTTTTCTAAAATAGATATAATTCGTATTTATTTACAATCACGGTTAGACATACATACGATTGATGAAAATACGAATCTAACATATGAACACGATGATATTCGTTTGTGTACAATTCAACGATTGACATCCGATCAACGATTAGGAACAGTGATGTTACAGAATCGTAATTATCAATTTTATTTTATCCAATTATGTTCCAATCAATATACAGATTTACTCAATCGAAGTGGTCTGAAAAATTTTGATCGTATTATTAGTATTAACGGTGTCAATATTGAACAGAAAACTTTACTCGAACTGGTAAGATTTGTTCGACAACAGCAACATCTTCCCGTTCAATTGCTCGTTTGTAGTCCATCAACATACGAACACTACAAATTAAATCATTCACCTTTACATGAACATCTACCAACTGTTCAACGTTGTAAACCTGTATTTTATACAAAATCGAGTAGTCCAATTACAAGTGACAAACTCTATTATATTGTGTATGTGCCAGAGAATGAGAGTATAGTCATTCTTCCACAATCGGCCATTTTCAAAGCACCCGAATACATCTGTGTCGATGATATTTGTTTTGTCGAAATCAATGAACAATATCAACGAGCACAAGTTTTATTTATTGGTACAAAAAATGATTGTGAAAAAGAAGAAATGAAAGTAACATTTGACAAAAATCATGATTTGAAATCGAAATTTCTCTCTATTACACAATGCAGCAATCAAAAGGATGCAAAATGGGACATAGAAAAACTTCCCAATGAACTGTTCTGTCATGTTTTTCAATATATTGATGCGTCAAGTTTATACAATATTTTCTGGGGATTGAATACACATTTAAATAATCTTCTTCAAGTTCATAAAAATCTTTGTTTAAATTTCAATGAAAAAACCGATTTATCGATGACATATTTATACGCATCTCGAATTATTAGTTTAATTATTGATACATCTACTCGAATTGATTTTAGTCAATTTACTAATCTTCGTGCATTAACATTATATAAACGAAATAACGAACATTTGGACCAAATACAACCTTCGATTATTCCAAATCTTACACATTTAGCATTTTTTCTCGAAGTAAATTTTGTTATGCCATCGGAAATACTCGTTAAAATATTTACCGGACAATTTCCATTACTTCGTTGTGTTAATCTTTGCCAAGTGAATATGTTAACTTTACCACCATTATCAACATCGTATTCACTTGAAATGGTATCACTTTTTACGGACCAACCAGTAGTTATTGCATCTACGATTCTTACTGCTTGTCCGAATCTTCGTCATCTACGATTACTTGTCCTACCTAGTTCGCAAATGATATTACCGAAACCAAAAGCAGAATCCAATCATCTACTACAACGATTAACATTATGGACTGATAATGTTTATTTAACTACGAATATTATTGAAACATTTTTCGAACATACACCTAATCTTCAACATTTATATCTGCAATGTGTATGTAACATACCATTTGTTCAATTTGCTGCCGGATTTGTCAAACAATTACGTAAATTATCCAAATTCGAATGTTATATTAACGAACTGATAGGTAAAGACAAACGTGAAGGCGATAGAATGGCAACGGATATTCATCGATTACATCCAACTTTTAATGATATTCTATGTGTTCATGAAGATGAGACATGCCGTATTTTTGCTACAAAATAATGTTTTTATTTTATTTTTTCGTGATTATTAAAAAAAGAATGTTCGAAGTTTGCTAGCTCCACTGACAACCATCGGAGCAGTGCCGGCGATGCAAACTTGTTTTTTTACCCATCGTAACCATAGATCGTTATGTGGTGGTGAATGAAGTTGCTCATTGACGGGTGCAAGTGCGCCCCAATAAGGACTATAGTCTTTGTTTAAAAATAGAAGAAAACTTGCGCCTTGTTTGTAGGAATTAGCGAAGCAACTACCAGTAGCTCCGCCAGGACGAACAAAAGTGTATGGCGGATATTCATGATTGAAATCATCATCCTTAGTCAAGTAACCATTAATGAGCAATGAATCTGATTCTATTGAGTCACCTTTAATAATTTCTTCGATTTGAAATCGAATGATTGAGTCAGGAATTCCATTGGTCGTTATGTTTAAATTTTCAGGTTTCTTATCGTAATTGACTGCCTTTGCTCGAACAATAGCATACGCGTCCGAAACTATTTCTTCAGGTTTCAATAACTTCAACACAGAGCATGACTCAGCAATGTATATGCTTTGACTGAATAGTAATAAAACGAATGCGAGTAAAGATAAACGACAACATGTGACCACACAACAAATTATTTATTCTTCATCAAATATAAACATGTTCTATTTCTATATCTTCGTTGTCGTTTGTGCTATAGTCAATATACATTGTCAATCGCCTATTACACCTCATGACATTCGCATAGATCATTATAAAGTTGATACAGCCAAAGATTTAGTAATCAACACTGCACGACCTCGATTTTCATGGAAATTATCCGTGTTAGAAGGCAAAAGAAATGTACATCAGACAGCCTATCAATTACAAATAAAATCGCATAAGCATCAATGGGATAGCAAACAAGTGATGTCTAGTCAATCGATTCATGTATCCGATATAGGATTCAACGATCTTGAATCGAATACCTTCTATCAATTTCGTCTACGAATTTGGACTACACAATCGAATGACGCAAGTTCATGGACCGAATGGATACATTTTCGAACGTCCATCTTTAATATTCATTCATATCTGATGAATAAAAAAGATAGTTTAATGTGGATTGGTTCGAAACAAATCACTATGAATGAATTGCGCAAAGAATTTGTTGTATTGAATGATAGTCCAATTCAATCAGCTATCGTTTATATATCCGGTCTTGGTTATTATGAATTGTATGCCAACGGAAAAAAGATAGATACAAGTCGCAAATTAGATCCTGGTTGGACCGTGTATGAAAAACGTACACTGTTGGTATCGTTTGATCTATCGTCGACTATTCAGGTTGTTCAGAATGATTTGCTATAATTGAAAACAAAAAAAGATTTGATTCTTCTTGATTTAATTTAGTCTGGTATGAATGCAGTTGGTGTCAGATTAGGCAATGGGTGGTACAGTCAAGAGCAGTACACACCTCCAGTCGATCCTAAACCTACTTATGGTCCTCCTCGTTTTATGTTTCTCTTGGAAATTCTATTTGAAGATGGCACCGATATGCATGTGTACAGCGATTCGACTTGGATGGGTCGTCAAAATGCTATTCTACATGATAGTGTATACAATGGCGAATTCTTTGACAGTCGTCAGGATCGTCCCAATTGGGCACAAGTTGGATTTACTGATCCGCTTTCATTATGGTTGCCAGCAGAAGTAATGTCATCTCCAGTCAATGAGACATTGCATGGTGAAATTGTCATGCAAGATATGCCACCAATTCGTGCTGGACCTGATGCATTGCATTCTGAAGTGACTGCTGCACCTATCAGTGGATATTTGTCATCAAATGAAATTGATCAAATCAAAGGTGCGAAATTAACTGACGGTGGAATATTGAAACCTATAGCTACATGGTCACCGATCATAGGTCAGTCAATTTTCTTCTTAAAAGTTTATTTCTAACATCGAGATCATATACATTTAGGAGTTCAAGTATTTGATTTGGGTCAGAATATGGCTGGTTGGTGTCGATTTAAATTTCGTGGTACATCTGGCGTGGGTGTCTATATTCGACACGGTGAGATACTCAATCCATCCATGGCAACAACAAAGTAAGTAATAAAATTATCAACAAATCTCATATCATTAGAGCATGATGTTCAGTCAGTCATATGGTACAATCTACACCGATAATCTTTTGGGTGCTACACAAACTGATACTTATGTATTACGTGGTGATCCACTCGGTGAAATTTACGAACCAAGGTAAGACAATATTTCTTTTCTTTTCTACGTAGATTGCTCGATTCTTTCTCTCTCTTGTTAGTTTTACTTATCATGGTTTTCGTTATGTTTCAATTATGAATGCACCAAGTCAGATGACTGTCGACGACGTTGAATGTCTTGTTGTTCATAGTGAAACTACATTGAAAGGTCATTTTATTTCAAGTAATCCGATCATCAATCAGATTCAACATAATATTCAATGGAGTCAACTGAGTAATCTGATGTCGTTACCTACGGATTGGTATGCAACTGAAGTTGATCATCCTATATCTATTTCTTTTTTTTCAATTGACTAGTCCACAACGTGAAGAACGAAAAGGCTGGTTAGGTGATGCAGCATTGACAGTGAACGAAGCTTTATATAATTTTGACTTGATCAAACTATTTCAAAATTTTCTTCATTCAATTGTTAATACACAAGGACCGGATGGTGCCGTGTCAGACACTGTACCATTCAGCGATGGAGATTATCCAGCTGATCCTAATTGGGGCAGTGCTTTTCCGACAATTGCATGGCAAATCTATCGACATTATCAGGACGTTCAAGTTCTTTCGACGTTCTATTCAAATATTCGCACTTACATCGAAAGTGTTCATACTGCTTATAAATCGACGGGTCTGGCTAATTTATTTTATTCGTACAGTGATTGGGTCCCCCCTTCACCTCGATCGAGAGTGAACGGTTCTCTTGCTTCATCATTTGCATTCCTACACGATATTTCATTGTTGATCAATATGTCTCAAATTCTTGGTTACACCAATGACACACACGTCTATACAGTGCTCTATCAACAATTAGCCGAAGAATTTCATCGAGTGTTTTTCAATCAAACGACACAATTCTATGCTGATGGACAACAAACTGCACAAATACTTTCTCTTGCTTTGCCAAATGTTGTACCAAACAATGTTCGTCATATCGTCATAGAACATTTAGTATCTGATATTATTCAAAAAGGAAAACATGCTTTCACAGGAATACTTGGCACAGCTCAAATCTATCCGCTTCTATCCGATAATGGACATCATGATTTAGCAGTTGAATTAGTGACATCGATTACTTATCCATCGTTCGGCTACATGTTCAATAATCCCTATGAAAATGCTACAACTCTCTGGGAACTTTGGAATGCACCATTCGAAGGACCAGGCATGAACTCACGAAACCATATTATGTTCGGAAGTGTAGGTGCTTGGTTTTATTCGCATTTAGCAGGCATTGAACTCACGGCCGATTTCATCGTTATTCGACCTCGTATGGTTTCTGAAAGTAACAAGCATCTTTTGCTCAAACTTGATTGTCAACTGAGTACATTACATGGTCTTGTTCACATAGCATATACTCGTGATGAACATGAGTTAGTGCCCAATTCGATTCGATTGCGTTTGAGCATTCCACCCAATGCTCAAGCTCGAGCTATCTTTGAGCCATTATTTCCTGGAGCTCGTTGTGTTAAATTAACCGAAGGAAATAAATTAATTTGGTCGATTAGTCAAGTATCCATTGCTAACGAATCCATCATCGAAAATGACCTTAGTACTGGTCTCATGATACTTCATATTGGCTCTGGTCTATATGAATACCAAGTTTACTGGGAATAGACTATTTTTTCATGTATTTTGACAAGATGAATAAAAGTCAGTGCTTTACGTTTTTTTACACAAGTAAAAAAGTCTGAATTTCTTATTTGGTATTTATTGTTGCCTGCTTTTATATTTCAAAAAAAAGAATTCAATGATTTTTTTTTCTTTTCGATACATGTTGGCTTTTTCAGAGAAAAAATTTCCTTCAAGTACTTCATCGTGAAAGGATCAATAATTAGAAAAAAAACTGTAAAAAGTTCATCAAATATTTGTTGATAATTGGCGTCACAAAAGTCCTCCCCCGCTTTGACCACACCATGTATATAGATATTACTGATAAGAAATAGATATGATAATAAATATGCTGTAGATTTCTTATTTTTATCAGACAAAAAAAACGAAGAAAGTTTCAATGCAACAAATACGAGTTTATTTAGTATTGACTTTTTTGTGTTGGTCGAGCATATTGAATCAAGTTAATTGTGCTCGTTGGACAGTTGAACAAGCCAATAGTTGGTATGAAAGTCAACCATTATTTTTCGGAGCAAATTTTGTCCCATCAACTGCTGTAAATGCAATTGATGTATGGCAAACATTTGATGTGGCTACAATTGAACGTGAACTCAAAATGGCTTCGGACATTAATATGAATATCATACGTGTTAATCTACATTATCTTGTTTATCAACAAGATCCCGAAGATTACTATAAAAAAATGGATGGTTTTCTTAGTATTGCTGATAAATTCAATATCAAAGTGATGTTTATTCTCTTCAATGAATGTTGGTTACCCGATCCCAAATTAGGTCCACAACCAGATCCAATTCCGGGTGTTCATAATTCACAATGGGTTCGATGTCCTGGACAACCATTACTATTAGATACTTCGAAATGGCCTCTGCTGAAACAGTAAATAATAAT
>ERZ778023.2198-NODE-2198-length-25329-cov-7.268616_pt1 | contig 25329 bp, 31 predicted proteins | sample MGYA00375753_ERZ778023 | MGnify/ENA primary metagenome ERZ778023 (study PRJEB29350, sample SAMN05389822) | bioreactor metagenome | isolation source: Ammonium sulfate bioreactor | place: South Africa: University of Cape Town | collected 2014-04-04 ... | reverse complement strand
CAGCCCGCGTGTATCGGCACGTTTTCTCAGCCGTATTTCCCGCTGTCCATGGATGCGATCTAGCAAATGACCAAGATGACGACCGCCCCATGCCCAAGGTAGCCAGATCACCACTTGACGCGTTGCTTGAAGCGGCGAGGGCCGCCTCGAACCCCACGGATATCATGGATGCCGAGCAGCGCTTCTATAAGGCACTCATGGAGGCCACGGTGTATGCGCACGTTCCCACCGGACCCGCGCCGCCCGATCGCATCCGGTTCGTTCAGTTCATCAGGCCCGACAACGGTCAGACGGTGTTGCCGTTTTTCAGTGATCGGGAACAAGCGGAGGTGGTGGCAGCCACAGGCAAGGTCATGATCGTGGCCATGGCCGGGCGGCGGCTCTTTGAGCTGACTCGCGGCGCAACCCTGATACTCAACCCTAACCGAGATCAGCTGACGTTCTATCCGCCGGAGATCGGCGCTCTCCTGGAAGGCCGCCCGCTTGGCGTCTTTTCTAGGGAAACGCTGGGGACGAATGAGCAGGTCGGAGTGTGCCTACCATCCGTGCCGACGGATGCCTTGGTGCTGGCGCTCCGCGGTCTCTACGAGCGTGAGCCCTCCGTGCGAGCCGCCTATCTGGTGGAAGCCCACCGCGGGTCGGACGATTCAGACGTTTTCTTGTTGCTCACCTTGGTGGTGGCCAAGGGAAACAACGAACGTATGGTGCAGCTCACGACGCTGGAGCTGACCTCCGTGTCACCGCCGTTGGCGCTTCCCGTTACGATGACGTGCGTTCTTCCCGACGAGCCGCTCCCCGAGCTATGCCATCACGGTATCCAGTTCTACGGAACCTGAGGAGCCAAGGCCGTCGCTCACCACCGACATCCTGAGACATCGGCAGCGTCTCGAAGCTGGCTTTGAGTCACGATCCTATGACTGTCGGTGATTAGGGAGCGTTATCGAGGGTAGAACGCTAGCGCTTCCACCGGCGCCGGTGCCGTACGTTCGCGACCACGTGGAGCGTCCCTCAACCTAGCGTCTCCGGGAAATCGTTGCCAGAGCCGGGTCAAAGTCAGGTTTTTTGGAGGCCCGCGATCAGTTCGGCAAATCGTTGCTGGAGGCTGGCGTCTCTGTCCAGCGAACTATTGATCGCGTCCACCATGGGCAGGAACTGCGAGTCGTTGCGGAAATCGCTGCCGAACTCCCACAGCAGTATCTCGCGCAGGACAGGGGCGCGCGCCTCAGCCAGTGATCGTGGGTCGGCGATGTCCACGTTGCGGGCCAGTTCACGCAGGCGCGATTGCAGTTCGCCAATCTGGCGCGCGTGGGCCGGTGCGGAAGACTCGGTTGGTGACGGATTTGTTGCGTGGGTTTTCCCGCCATGACGAGCGCCAGAAGCGCGGTCGCGCGCCATGGCGCGCATGGTCTCGATCAGTGAGGACGGCGGCGAAATACGGTCGGTCGGCATGAGTCCTCATCCGGGAGAGTCTCGGGAGTGTGAGCAGTCTAGCTCGACCGCACCCGCCGGCATGATGCTTCGTCGCGCGTCTTGAGAGTAACGAGACCGTGCCCATGACGACGTAAAATATTGCGTTTCAATCCTCGCAAATGGTTACGTTCTGCGGTTCTCCGGCAATCGCAAAATATTACGACAAAATTTTCATTGACGACGATTTGCAGCCGTGCTTACTCTTCGGCGCGTTGCAGCTCGGGATTTTCAGAGCGTTGGAAACCCGCCGCACCGTGCAGGGGCGCCGTGCTGAAAAGCTGTGTAGTACGCAGTAGGGGATTGCATGGACGCCATGCGCGACCGTCGCGGATCTTGCGACCTGACTTCCGTTGAGAGGTCAGCGGTTGCTTCCATTCCACTACGTCTCCCTATCCCGCTTCGGCAGAAAAAGTTTAGGGGTGCGGCATGAGCCGCGCTTCGCGTCTCCTGGCGTTTACCGCCCGGGACCCATCGAACCCCGTGCTGCTATGCGACCTGCTTGATGAACTGCTGGGTGAGGGGCGGGTGGATGAGGCGCTCGCACGATTGCGGGCGACCGCCGACAACGTGCGCGCACTGCCCGCGGTGAAATTTCGCGAGGCGCGCTGTGCGCTGATGAATGGGGATTTCGCCGCAGTGACGGAGCTGCTGCAGCCTCTGGCGAGTGCCGCCGAGGTGCCGGCGGGCATCGTCCATGACCTCGCTTATGCCCATTTGTCGTTGGGTCATTTCGAGGAAGCGATGCGGGCGCTGGATAACGCGCGCCCAGAGGGCGTGGACGCCATCTCGATCGCTCTGCTCAAGGTGAGAATTTTCCACCATCAGGGCCAGTACGCCGCTGCCCTGGCCTTGCTCGAGACGGTTGCCGGCGGCCCACGCCTCGCCGAAGCGTTTGGACTGCGCGCGATGCTGCTGTTCGACAGCGGCGATACGGCACAAGCTTCTGCGGTCGCGGCCCGTGCGCTCGACATCGACCCCTCGCAGTACGAGGCGGCTATCGTGGCCGGCACGATAGCGCTGTGGGAACGGCGTCTGGACGCTTCGCAAGCGCTGTTCGACGGCGTGCTGGCAATGGATCCGCATTCGGGACGGGCGCTGCTCGGCATCGGCCAGAACCGGATGCTGCGCGCGGACATGCCGGCCGCGCGTGCGGCACTGGAGCGCGCCACGGCGGCGATGCCTGGGCATATCGGCAGCTGGCACGCGTTGGCCTGGTGCCAATTGCTGGAGGGCGACCTAGCCGGGGCTGCGGACAGCTTCGGACGGGCCTTTGCAATCGACCGCACGTTCGGTGAGACCCATGGAGGCATGGCACTCGTGCATGCGTTACGCGGCGATCGCCTTGCCGCCGAGGAGTCGATCAAACGTGCGACGCGACTCGATGCGAACGGCTTGTCGGCGCGCTACGCGCGCAGCGTCTTGCTGCTGGACGAAGGGCGCAAGGAGGAGGCGCAGGCGATCGTCGACGACATCCTGAAGTCACCAGGACATGCTGTTGCGGTGCCGGCAGATTTCATTTTCAGGCTGCGTGAAATCGTGCGTCCGCGAGATTAGCCATGGATAGTGATACCGCCATGCATCTGCTTTCGGAAACGCTGCTTACCGCGGCGAAGGTCTCGGCCCCCTTGCTGCTGGCCACGCTGGTGGTGGGGTTGCTGATCTCGGTGTTGCAGGTGGTGACCCAAATCCAGGAGATGACGCTGACTTTCATTCCCAAGTTGGTGGTCGTGGTCGTGATGTTTCTTGTCACCGGCGCCTGGATGATGGCGGTAGTGGTGGAGTTCACCAAGCATCTCTTCGGCCTGGTGGCAGGGATGTGACGATGCAGCACTTCGTGGACATGGACGTCGCCGTTTTTCTGCTCGCCATGGCGCGCTTTGCGCCTCTGCTGATGGTGCCTGCCTTTACTCCGTTCGCGTGGGTACCGGTTTACGTGCGCGCGATCGTTCTGCTCGCATTGACGCTGGTTGCCGTAGGTGTCAGTACACACCCGGCAACTCAGTTCGACATGGCACAGCCACTGGCGTTCTTGCTGGCACTGGTCGGAGAGAGCTTGCTGGGTTTGTCTCTCAGTTTGGCAGTTGTGTTGCCAGCGGCCGCACTGGGGTTCTCCGCCGGCGTGGTCGACATGCAGTCGGGTATCGCTGCAGCGAGCCTGTTCAACCCGTCGACCCGCGTGGCAGAGGCGCTGGTCGGTACCGCGGTGCAGTGGGCCGGCATGATGGTGTTCTTCGCGACGGGCTTGCACCTCGTATTGCTGCAGGGATTGGTTGCGTCGATCCAGCTGGTGCCGTTGGGTACCGGAAGCTTTCTGTTGTCGCCAGAAACCTTCATGGGACTGCTCGGCTCCCAGTTCCTGTTCGGGATGATGGTGGTGGTGCCCGTGGTGCTGGGATTGTTCGCCATCGACTTGGCGGTGGCGTATGCCAGTCGGTCGATGCCGCAGGCCAATGTGTACTTCGTAGCGCTGCCGATAAAGATGTTAGCGGCATTCGTGTTGTTGGGGGGCGCGTTGCGCTGGGCCCCCCAGCTTATCGGGCGGCTCTATCGCGATGCGTTTTCGTCGTTGCCGGTTCTGTCAGGGGTCCGTTGAGCATGGCCGACGAGCAATCCAAGACCGAGCAACCCACACCGTATCGCCTGCAGGAAGCACACGACCGCGGGCAGGTTTCGCGCAGTGCGGATCTCAGCGGCGTATTGGTAACCATCGTGTTCAGTATCGCGTTTGCCGTCACGAGTTATGCGGCTGCCGCTGCCCTAGCTCGCGCGTTGCGCCGTACCTTGCTGATGGCGGGCAATGCACCGGCGCCGTCGGCGGGACTGGCCGCTTGGTTGCGAATGACTTTCGCGCCGTTCTGGCAGGCTTTGCTCCCGGTGCTGCTGGCGGTATTGGTCGCCGCAGTCATCGCCAACGTCGTGCAGACTGGACCCACTTTCAGTACCACACCATTGAAACCCGACTTCAGCCGGCTCAATCCGGCGCAAGGTCTCAAGCGCATCTTTTCGCTACAGATCTTGTGGGAGCTGTTCAAGCTGATACTGAAGGTTTCTCTGCTCGGCGGAGTGGGTTGGCTCGTTGCATCTGGTATCCATCGCGAGGTGGACGCCGCCGCACTCTCTGCACCTGCCGGCCTGGCCATGCTGTTTCGTTCGGTATACACGCGGGTAACAACCTGGGTGCTGGTATTGCTGGGCTTGGTGGCATTGCTCGACCTGTGGTTCGCGCGGCGCGAATACATTCGCAAGCTGCGCATGAGTCGGCGAGATCTCAAGGACGAGATGAAACGCCGAGACGGGGATCCGGATATCCGCAGCAAGCGCAAGCGACTGATCGCCGAGTTGCTGAAACACTCCCGATCGCTTGCCCGGGTACCGGAGGCCGACATCGTGTTGGCCAATCCCACGCATCTGGCGGTTGCGCTGCAATATCGGCCCAAGAGCATGCGCTCGCCCATCGTGCTGTCCAAGGGCACCGATGCGATGGCGGCGCAAATGCGCCTGAGCGCTTCGCGGTCTGATGTTCCTTGCCTGCACTCGCCCGAGCTGGCGCGCGCGATATTCCGGGAATGCCGGATTGATCAGGCGGTGCCCCCGCATTTGTTCGCCCAGCTGGCCCCGGTCTATCGCTGGCTGATGAAGCGCCCCGGCACGAGGATCTTTTCGTGAACCCCATGTTCGGCCAGCTCTGGCGCAGCAAACGCGACGTCGTGCTCGTCCTGGGCGTGATCGTGATCCTGGTCATCCTGTTCACGCCGATTCCGTCGGCGTTGCTGGACTTCCTGCTGGTGCTCAACTTTACCGGCGCGCTGCTGGTGTTGTTGATCACGTTCTTCAGCGATTCGCCGCTGAGCTTCTCGACGTTCCCGTCGCTGCTGCTGATCACCACGTTGTTCCGCCTGGCGCTGAACATCTCGGCGACCCGGCTGATCCTCGACAGCGGCAACGCTGGCCGCGTGATCAATGCGATCGGCAACTATGTCGTTGGCGGAAACTATGTGATAGGCCTGGTGGTATTCCTGATCCTGGTGGTGGTGCAGTACGTCGTGGTCACCAGCGGTGCGCAACGTGTGGCAGAGGTTGCCGCGCGATTCACCCTCGACAGCATGCCCGGCAAGCAGATGAGCATCGATGCCGACATGAACATGGGACTGATCGACGAGCATGAGGCGAAGCGACGGCGCAGCCAAGTGGAAAAGGAAGCCAGTTTCTATGGCGCCATGGACGGGGCGACCAAGTTCGTAAAAGGCGACGCGATTGCCGGCATCGTGATCATCCTGATTGACATCGTCGGCGGACTTGCCGTGGGCATGATCCAGCACGGCATGGCGTGGGGCGATGCGGCGCACCGGTACACGCTGCTGACCGTCGGTGATGGCATAGTCACGCAGATCCCTTCGCTCGTGATCGCGGTGGCCACCGGCATCATCGTCACGCGGGCGGCGTCGGATTCGCTGCTCGGCACCGAGATCGCACGGCAGGTACTGTCGAACTCCTACACGTTGCTGATCGTGGCCTTGGCGTTGGCAGGGCTGCTGTTTCTGCCGGGTTTGCCGGCGTGGCCGGTACTGCTGGTGCTGCTGGGCGTCGGTGCGCTGGTTTTCATCAGCTCACGCGCGACGCCAATGAAGGAAGACACCTCGACGGACGCTCCCAAGCCGGCTGCGGCGCGACCGGAAGAGGACTTGTACAAGCTCCTGAGCGTAGAGCCGATCGAGATTCACTTGGGCGGCGGAATCGTTGCGGCATACAACGCCCGCGGCCTGGACATGGGCGAGCGCATCGCCGCCTTCCGCAAGCAGTTTGCCATGGAGGCGGGCTTCGTGTTGCCCAAGGTGAAGATGGTGCAGGATTTGCCGCTCGCCGCCGATGCCTATGAATTGCACGTCCAAGGGACGCCCGCCGGGCGGGGAGAACTACACTTCGATTCGTTGTTGGCGATCAATCCTGGCGGCAAACGGGCCAAGCTGGAAGGGCGCGAGACGCGCGACCCGGCCTACGGTCTTCCGGCTCAGTGGATAGGCGCGGAACAGCGCCAGTACGCCCGCGGCGCGGGTTACACGCTTGTGGATCCGGAAACCGTGTTGATCACCCATCTGGGCGAGGTGGTGAAGCGGCATGCGCCGGATCTGCTTACGCGCGCCGAGACCGAGCGGTTGGTCATGCGCGTACGCGAACGGCAGCCCTCGCTGGTCGACGAGCTGGTTCCCGGCGTGATGTCGCATACGGATATCCAGAAAGTGCTGCAGCAGCTGTTGCGCGAGCAGGTCAGCATCCGCCACATCGAGGCCATCCTCGAGGTGCTGGTCGACGCGGGCAAGACGCTCAAGCAAACCGAGGATCTGGTCGAGCGCGTACGCGAGCGCCTCGGCCCGGCGATCTGCCAGCGTGTCAGCAACGCACAGGGCGAACTGTACGTACTGACCCTGGCGCCGGAACTGGAGCGATCCATCGTTTCCGCGGTGCGCCAGCGCGACGGAGCCGGAGCCTTGATCGGCGACCTGGCCCAGCTGGACGCGCTGCTTGGCGGACTGGCACGGCAGACCGAGGCCATGATGTCGCGCAACCACCTGCCGGTGCTGCTGTGCCCGGGCGTGGTGCGCCGGCACATCCGCGCCTTGATCCAGCGCAGCCTGCCGCACGTCACCGTGCTCGGCATCAACGAGGTGCCGTCCACCCTGGTGGTAAAGGCGTTCGGCACCGTCACCGCGACCCCGACGGCTACCGCCGCATGAGGACACCATGATCAGCACCATTTCCAGCATTGCCCGCTATCTCGGCAACGACGTCCAGGCGCTCGATGCGATCAGCCAGAACGTGGCGAACATGCGCACGACGGGTTATCGCGCCGAGCGCATCCGTACGGACTTCAGGACGGGGGCTCCGGATCCGCTTCCTTCGCTGGATCTCGCCGACGGCGATCTGGACATGACCGGCAAGCCCCTGGACCTGGCGCTGCAAGGGCCGGGATTCTTCGTCGTGGACGTGGACGGCCGGGAGATGCTGACGCGCGACGGCCAGTTCCATATCGACGCGAGCCAGCAATTGGTCGACGCCTCTGGCCACCCGGTGCTGGGCCAGTCGGGACCGGTCACGCTCGTTCACGACAGTGTACGCATCAGCGCGGCCGGTGAAATCTTCGACGGCAACCAGAGCATCGACAGCCTGCGCGTGGTCGCCGTCGCAACCCCCGAGGCCCTGCGGGAAGCCGGAGGCGGCCTGTATGCGTACGCCGGCGCGGCGGCCGAGTGGAAGGGAAGCGTCCATCAGGGCGCATTGGAAAAGTCCAATGTCGATGCGAGCTCGGAAATGGTGAGGCTGATCGAGCTCACGCGCCATGCGCAATCGGTACAACGCGCCATTCAGGCCTACGACCAGGCCATGCAGACCGGCATCAACCACATCGGCGACAACGCCTAGGACGGATCATGATCGACGCACTCTATATCGCCACGGCGGGGCTGAAGAGCCAGCAGGCGCAGATCGACACCTTGTCGAACAACATCTCGAACATGCAGACGCCCGGTTTCAAAAGCCGGCGCGTGGCCTTCGGGGACGTTGCCGTGATATCGCCTGAACAGGTTCAGGCCGGCATGTCGCCGCAGAGCGCAGGCGCCGGATCGGAGATCCTGTCGACCAGCTCGGTGTTTTCGCAGGGCGCGATGCAGCAGACCAACAGAGTCTGGGACATCGGCATCCAGGGCGAGGGTTTCCTGGAGGTCGTCGATGGCAACGGCAACCACCTGTATACCCGCGATGGGCAATTGCACGTGGACAACCAGGGCTATCTGGTCACCGCCGCAGGCGATCACCTTGCCCAGGATTTCCAGGTTCCACCGGACGCGACCGACATACGGATCAACCAGAACGGCCAGGTTTACGCGACGGTGGGCGCGGATCAGGAACAGACGCTGCTGGGGGAGATCGAGTTGAGTACGTTCCCGTCGCCCGAGGGGCTGCAACTGGTGGGCAACAACAATTTCGCGCCGACCCAGGCATCGGGGGATCCGAGCGTTGGCAGGCCGAACGAGAACGGCGTCGGTGCACTGATGCAGGGCATGCTGGAAGGATCCAACGTGGACATGGTCTCGGAGATGTCGACCCTGGTCATCGCCCAGCGTGCCTACCAATTGAATGCGCGGGTGCTGCAGGCGTCGGACCAGATCCTCGACACCATCAACAACCTGCGCCAGTGACCATGCTGCGGATTCTTTCCATCGTGTTGCTGGCGGCGGCACCAGCGATTGTGTCGGCTGCTCCGCAAGCGACCCAGCGCATTGCGGCGGCACGCATCGTGGCCGCCGCGCGTGCGCAGGTCGATGCGCGGTTGGGCAGCGAAGCAGCCACATCGAAGGTAAGCGTGATCGGCGCGCCCGCGGACATCTCGGTTCCCGCAGGAACCGTCGGTCTGGTCGTGCGCCCATTGGCTGGCCGCTGGCCACGCGCGCGCGCCGGCGTGCCGGTAGCCGTGACCGTCGATGGAAAGGTTGCGCGATCGACCACGGTCTGGTTCGCGCTCGAAGTCCAGCGCAAGGTGCTCAGCTATGCCGGCGACGCGGCCCTGGGTACGGCGGCTGTAGCGCTGACGCTGGTTCCGCGCGACGTGGACATGGCGGCCGCGCGGGGGGAACCCGTGCGGGACGCGCGACAGATCGATGGCATGCGGCTGCGCCACGCGGTACTCGCCGGTTCGATGGTGCGAGTCGGCGATTTCGAACGCGTGCCGGACGTCGATCGTCAGCAGCGGGTGCACGTCGACGTGGCGTTGGGTGCAATCCGCATGCAGGCGCAGGGCACGGCCATCGCCAAGGGCGATGCGGGCGACGTCGTGCCCGTTCTGGTCGACGGCGCGGTGTCGCCCGTACGTGCCCGAGTGACCGACAAGGGGGAGGTGGAAGTTGTCCGATAAGCGTGGATTCCTCTTGTGCCTGGCCTGGATGCTGATCGTTCCCGCCGTGCACGCCCAGACCTCTCCCGGTTCGATGATCGATCCGGACGATTACCGCGGCCTGACCGCCGACCGGCGCGCCCACCGGCCCGGCGACACGCTGACCGTGCTGGTGACCGAGACGTCGCGCGCCTCGGCAAGCGCCAATACTGATGCAGGCAGTGGCGTCCAGTTGGGCGCCACCACGCAGACGCGTTTCGGCCGCCACGACTACGGAGTCGGCTTGTCCGGCGACAACGCGGGCCAGGGCAAGACGTCGCGTGTCGGCACCTTGCAGGCGGAGCTGGCGGTGCGGGTGGTCGGCGTGGACGACAGCGGGCTGCTGCGTATCCATGGGGAGCAACTGGTGGTGGTCAATGGCGAGAAGCAGCACTTCACGCTGACGGGGTTGGTGCGCAGCGAGGACATATCGGCGGCCAATACGATTCCGTCCAACCGCATCAGCGAGGCAAACATCGAGTTCACCGGTCAGGGTGACGTTTCCGAGGCCCAGCGACGCAGCATTCTTTATCGCATCACGCATTGGCTGGGCCTGATATGAGTCGCTGTCTTGTTATTTTGTTGCTCCTTGCGTGTTGCTGTGCAGTGGCACGGGCCGATGACAACAGCGTCCGACTCAAGGAGATCGCGCGCGTGCAGGGAGTACGGGACAACGCGCTCACCGGCTATGGTCTGGTCGTCGGCCTAGCCGGTACCGGCGATTCCAGCAAGAATCGTCTTACCGTGCAGTCGGTGGCCAATGCGCTCAGTCATTTCGGGATCAGCATCAGCCCGGACGACCTCAACAGCCGCAACGTCGCAGCCGTCATGGTGACCACGACGTTGCCGGCATTCGCCGAATCGGGACAGAAACTCGACGTGTCGGTGTCCTCGCTGGGCGATGCGCGCAGTCTGGCAGGAGGTGTCCTGCTGGAAACCCCGCTGGATGGTCCGGACGGCAAGCTCTATGCGCTGGCACAAGGGCCGTTGTCGGTAGGCGGATACGAGGTCCACGCGTTCGGCAGTTCGCAGCAGAAGAACCATCCCACCGTGGGGCGCGTGCCGAACGGCGCCCTGGTCGAACGCGAGGCGCCGCTGGGCCTGCAAGCCAGCGGGCGCACGCTCGACGTGGTGCTCTATCAGCCGGATTTCACCACCGCGGAGCGGGTGGTCGAATCGCTGCGCCGCAACGCCGGGGTGGATGCGGTGGCCGAGCATGCGGGCAAGATCCGCGTGACCTTCGCTTCGCCGCCACAGGATCTGATTCGTGCGATCTCGATGATCGAGAACGTGCCCGTGACGCCGGATCAGGCCGCTCGCGTGGTGGTCAACGAGCGCACCGGCACGGTGGTCTCCGGCGGCGACGTGAGGCTTGGCGCCGTCACGATTTCGCAGGGCGACCTGCGCATCGTGGTGCGGACCACCTACCAGGTCTCGCAGCCCGACGGCGTGCTGGTGAGGCCGTCCGCGAACATCGGTACGGCGGTGGTTCCGCAATCCGACATCCACGTGAGGGAGCCAGAGGCGAAGCTGGTCACCATCCCGGGCGGCGCCACCGTGGCCGACCTGATCGGTGCGCTCCGCGCGATTCACCTTTCCACGCGCGAGGTAATCACCATCCTGCAGTCCATAAAGGACGCCGGCGCCCTACGCGGCGAACTGATCATCCAATGAGGGGGAGCACATGGATCTGACCGTCGAAGCCATACGTCTGGGCATGAACATGGCGCAACTGCGTGCCGAAGTCGCCAGCACGAACATCGCCAATGTCCACGTCGCGGGCTATCGCGCGGAGCGCGCGGATTTTGGAGCCGCCATGGGGCTGCTGCGCGAAGCCGCAGCAGATCCGGACATGGCCGTCGATCGCCTGACGGAGCTGACGCCCGCCGTGCTGCGGAGCTCGGTGAACCGTGCGGACGGCGAAGCAGACAGCTCTGCAAGCCTTGACGGGCAGGTGGCGGAGCTTGAGTCCGCCGGCGTGGATTTCCAGTCGCTGACGACGGTCTTGTCGCGGCGTTTTGCCTTGATGCAGCTGGCCTTGACCGGGAGAAACGGATGAGCGTCGATTCGATCCTTGCCGCCACGCGTTTTGGGCTGGAGTACGAGCGCCTGCGCCTAGAGGCGGCCAGCCACAACATCGCCGTGGCCAACACGCCGGGCGCACCTGGGCGGCCGACGCAGCTGATGCGCGCGGTGGCGCCACACACCACTGGTTTCGATGCAGCGATCGGTGGGTCAGAACAGTTTGACCACCCGGTCCTGATCGCCACCGACGTCGCCCAGCGCGAAGTCCACGATCCGTCGGATCCGTCAGCGGACAAGCGCGGCATGGTGAGTTATCCGCGCGTGGACATGGTGACCGAAATGAGCACTTTGCTGGAGGCCAGTCGCGCATACGAGGCCAACGTGCGTGCGTTCAACACGCTGCGCGGCATGGCGCTGCATGCGCTGGATATCGGGAGCGGCTCATGAGCGTGATGCCGATCGATGACGTTTCCTTCAGCCTGCCGGTCATGCCGGAGCAGGGCCCGGACGAATCTCTCCCGGCGGGTCCGTCGTTCCTGCAGATGACGGGTCATGCGCTCGATCAGGTCAATGGCAGCCTGAACGCGGCGGATGCCTCGGCGCGTGCGCTTGCTGCGGGGGAGAACATCCCGGTCCAGGACGTGATGATGGCGATGGAGCATGCCCATCTGCAGTTGCAGTTCGCCGTCGAGGTACGCAACCGCATCGTGGATGCCTACCAGAACTTGACGAACATGCAGTTGTAGCCGGTTCGGCTCCATCCGCACTTGCGTGTAGTGCGGGTGCGGCGGGGTAGGCGGGTTGGGGTAAGGGATGGGGAGCATCCGGCATCATCCGGTTCATCGCAGGTGTGCAGGCGTCGGGGAATTTTTACGGAGTAGGCAATGCGGCATTTCTTTGCATCCATGTCACGGCGTTCACGCATTGCATTTGCGACGGGGCTGTTTTTGATCCTGTGCCTGGTCGGCGGCGCCACGTGGTGGATCATGCACCCGCCGTATGGGTTGCTGTTCGGCGAGCTGCGCGAATCGGACGCTGCCGAGATCACGACGGCGCTGAGTCAGATGCAAGTGCCATGGCGGCTGGCCGACGAGGGCCGAACCATCCTGGTGCCCGCGGAGCAGGTGTACGAGACGCGCATGAAGCTGGTCTCTCAAGGTGTGCCGAAAGGGGGGAGCGTCGGATTCGAGTTGTTCAAGGACTCCGACTACGGCGTCACCGAGTTTGCCCAGAAGGTCAATTTCCAACGCGCTCTCCAGGGTGAACTGGAGCGGACGATCACCTCGCTGAGTGAAGTTGCTTCGGCGCGAGTACATCTGACCATCCATCACGCCAGTTTGTTCGAACAGGATCAGGAAGCATCGAAGGCTTCAGTAACGCTAAATCTGCAGCCGCAAAAACACCTGGATGCCCGTGAGGTTGCCGGTATCCAGCGCCTGATCGCATCCGCCGTCGAAGGGTTGGTACCGGAATCCGTGGTCGTACTGGACGGCAAGGGCCTCGTTCTTTCCGGAGTTGCCACGGACGGACAGGGCGGTGTGCCGGTCAGCGACAGGCTCGACCAGCAGAGCCGGCTGGAGGCGGAAATGCGCAAGCGCGTCGGCCAGATGCTGCATCGTGTGTTGCCCAACGATGATTTCACCGTATCGGTGGGGGTGCGCCTCAACTATGACCACGTCAAACGGGTCAGCGATCGTCTGCTGGCTCAGGGGAGGGATGGCAACGGCCTGCTGGTGCGGGAGAAGGTCGATGCTACCGGACATCCTGCCGACAGCTCCGATCCCGATCACGTGAAGGCCGGCCTGGCTGACAAGCGGCGCGAAGTTGAGTACGCCCACGGTCACGAACAGGAGGAGGTCGAGCGGGCTCCTGGGCGCATCGAGCGCATATCGGTGGGCATTGTCGTTTCGTCGGCGTTGACCAAGGCAGAAGTCGGAAAACTATCGGACGTCGTGTCGGCTGGTCTTGGTCTCGATCCGGCGCGGGGCGACAAGATCGACATTGCCGCCATGGCAACGCCGCAACGTATGCTTCCCGCGCCCGACCTCAAGGCTGCATCGGCTGACGCGGTTTCCCCGACACCTCCCACGTCGACCGACCCGGTTCCGCTGACGAGTGCGCCCGCCTCATCGCACGCCGGCTTTCCTTCTTGGGCTTACGCGGCGGTTGCCGCGCTGATCTTGGTGTTCCTTCTGTCCCTGATGATGCTCGGACGGAGTTCGCCGCGTCGTCTGTTGCCGTCGGAGCGCGAGGAAACACTGGCGCAACTGCGGCAGTGGATGGACGCGGGTAACGAGGTGGGACAGTGAACAACGTAGGTATCCGCAAGGCGGCGTTGGCCATCGCTGCCATGCATCCGGCAGATCGTCGTTGGATGATGGCGCGCCTGCCGGGAACATGGCAGGCTCTGCTGGGTCCGTTGGTTCGGGAGGCCCGGCGTTTCACCGTGATCGACGCGGATGCCCTGCAGGGAGCTCTTGATGGTTCGGTCGACGTGCCAAGAGTCGACCTGCCGTCGCCGGGCGTCCTGATCGCCGTGCTCAACGAGCTATCCAGTCATTGGGCCGCCAGGGTGCTGGCCGCAACGGCGATGGATCACGCGGAACTCTACTTGGCGGCTTGCGGCAAACAGCGAGGCGATGCGATTCGCGATGAACTGGCGCAGTTGCAGCGCCCGTTCCCCCGCGCGTTGGCGGCGGCTCTGGTGCGCTGTCTCGACGAGGCCGGTCGGACGCTGGTCGCGGCGGAGGCTAGCCGATGATCCAGCGCTTACCGCATGACGCGCTTCTCGAGGCTGCCACTCGTCGGGTCGTAGGTGGAGGCCAGCCACCGGCGACTCAGGTGGCCGAGATACCCGCAACGGTTCTGGATCCCTCTGTCGAAGCCTACCGTGTCGGCTACGCCGAGGGTTATGAAGCGGGCGAGAGCGATGGCCTGCGCGACGCGGCGCAGCGCATGCAGCAGCAGGAGAATGCCGCTCGTGACCGCCTGGATGAGCTCGAGTGCGAGCGCGAACGACTCTCGGTACTTGCGGATGGCCTCTGCGAGGCTTTGCACCGCCATGGCAATGCCATGGAAGAGATGGCCTTCGAGTTGGCGCTGGCAAGCTTGGCGCGAACCTTCGGCCAGATGCAGGACGATGGCCAACTGCTGCGCAGGCTGTGCACACAAATGGCGGCGGAAGTTCGCGCTGAAGCCGTACGGCTGGTGGTGGCGGAGCAGGACCGGCCACTGCTTCCCTCGCGTATCGATGGTTTGGAAGTGGAGACCAGGCGGGAGCTGGATGCCGGCGAGTGCCTGCTTGAGACTGACCGGGGCCGGATGGAAAGTTCGATTGGCCAGCGCTTGAGAGTGATCCACGACACCATGCTTCAGGCGTTGGGGGTCGATACGCCATGACCACCATCTCCCTGCTCGATCGCTACCGCAATCTGCTTGCCGATCAGCCGCTGGTATGCCGAACCGGCGAGCTGCTCGGTTTCAATGGCCTGGTGGCGGAGGCTCGTGGGCCGGATGCCACGATCGGCGAACTCTGCGAGGTCGAGAGCGGCGCCGACGGGCAGCGGATCCGTGCCGAGGTTGTCGGGTTTCGCGAGGGGAGGGTGCTCTTGATGCCTTTCGGGCACCTGCGTGGCGTGTCGATTGGCGCTCGTGTGCGTGCCTTGGGATATTCCTTGCGGGTGCCTGTCGGGCATGCCTTGATCGGGCGCGTCATCGACGCGTTTGGTGCTCCCCTGGATGGAGGGCCTTGCATCGCTGCCGAAGGCCTGCGGGAAGTCCATCGTCCACCCATCAACCCCATGCGCCGGGCACCGCTGGAAGAAGCGCTGGAAACCGGTGTAAGGGCAATCGACGGTGTACTGCCTTTTGCCAAAGGACAGAGGGTTGGTGTATTCGCGGGCAGTGGTGTGGGAAAAAGCACCCTGCTCGGCATGATGGCCCGCCACGTTCGCGCGGATGTCGTCGTGATCGCGCTCGTCGGCGAACGCGGGCGCGAGGTCGGCGACTTCCTGGACAACGCGCTGGGCCAGGAAGGCCGCGAACGTTCGGTGATGCTGGTGGCGACCGCCGACCAGCCGGCGCTGGTGCGAACCCATGCGGTACACGCCGCCCATGCCATGGCGGAATTTTTCCGTGACGAAGGCATGGACGTCCTGCTGATCGTCGACTCGATAACCCGCTTTGCCATGGCACAGCGCGAGGTCGGGCTGGCCGTGGGCGAACCTCCCACGTCGCGCGGCTATCCCCCTTCAGTGTTCAACCTGCTCCCGCAGATCCTCGAACGGGGTGGGCGAGTACGCGACGGAGGTTCGATCTCGGCCATCTACAGCGTGCTGGTCGAGGGCGACGACATGAACGAGCCGGTGGCCGACCACATGCGCGCCATCCTGGATGGGCACGTGGTGCTGTCGCGCGACCTCGCTTCGCGCGGGCAGCTTCCGGCGATCGACCTGCTGTCCAGCGTGAGCCGCCTGGTGTCGAGCGTGGCGAACGAGGAACAGCAGAAGATCATCCAGCGCGTCAGGTCCATCCTCTCGACTTTCCAGGCGTCACGCGACCTGGTGGACATGGGGGCTTACCAGCCTGGAACGAATCCGTCGCTGGACGAAGCCATCGCGCTGCATCCGCGCATCGTCGAATGCCTGTGCCAACGGCCCGTGCAATCGTCCACGCGCGCCGAGAGCGTCGAACTGCTGCGGGCCATCGTGTCGCGCGAGGATCGAACATGAAGGATGAGCGATTGCACGCGTACGAAGTGTTGCTGCGCGTGGCGAAGGTGCGCGAGCTGCGTGCATCTTCCGCACTGGCCGAGGCATCCGCCGAAGCGCGCGCCTGCGGCGTGCGGCACGACGAGGCCGGCGCGGCCCATGCGGTGGTGGCGGCTGCGGGCCGCGGGATGGCTGCGGGCCAATCGAATCTGGATCTCGCCCGCTACGAGCTGCTTTCGAACCTGGACGCCTTGCTTGCCATGAACCTGGAGACGGCTCGCGACGAGCTCGATTCCGCAGATACGTTTTGCCGGGAACGTGCGCTTGCCGCAGTAAAAGCCAAGCGATATCGCGAAAAGGCAGACGCCCAAGTGCGGGAGACCCGCGGAACGCAGGAGCGAACGAAGCTCGCCGGCCTGCAGGAAGAAGCAATCGAATGCTGGCTTCGGGGTAGGGGACGATGAGCAAAATAGGCCATGTCCGGGCTTCGCTGGCCGCATCCATTCAGCAAGGTGTGCGGGCGAATGACCGTGACTTTGCCGATGAGCTGCGCAAGACGGGGCACGCGGCATCGGAAACTCCTTCACGTCACACGAGTGTGGATAGTCGTGAACCGGAGGTTCATCTTCACCGGCTGGTCCCGGAAAGTAAGCCGGCTGATCCCTGTAGCTCGACCACAGATCGTGGTGCGCCTCACGCGGCGCCTGCGGCCACTCCACTTGTCGGACAGTACAACGAGCCGACAATGGACAGGGTCGCAAGCGGATCGGTTGCTTTCGAAGCCCCGGCCACTGGTTCAGAGATGGGACCAACCGCCGGCATTCCGGCAGAGTTGGGGGTGTGGCCGGTGCCGCAGCCGAACGCAACGGTCCAGCTTACGGGCGTTACCGAAACATTGGCCGGGTCCCGAGTGTTTGGAATCCATCTCTTCGCCGGCAGGTACCTTTCCGAACTGTACGCGTCAGCGTCCTGTGGTCTGCCGCCTTTCCCGTCGAGGGCGGGCATCGCCGACACAGAAGACACGGCGGTTGCGCCCCACGCTGGGGTGCGGGAGACAGCTGGTCCCATGGTTTCCACCCTGACTCCATATCCGCCTCAGTACGGGGCCATGCAGGTATTGGGCGATATGGCGAGAACGGCGGTCGGTGCTCTAGGGGAAGAGGCTGAGCCAGCAGCAGCGGCGGCAATTTCTGATACCCAGCGCGCGGTGCCTTGGCCCGAGGATTCGCTACGTCTCACAAAAAACGCCAATGGTGGCCTGACACTTTGGTTGCGTGATTACCGCATGGACGACACCGCTGCGATCCATGTGGTTGAAGCCATGGTGCAGGAGGCCCGATCCAAAGGGCTGAAGCTGGAAAAAGTTCTGTGGAACGGTCGCGAGGTCTGGACCTCGCTCAACGAATCCTGATCGAGGAAACCTCATGTCGGTCGACGCCATCGGAACCTTGCTGAACCCGTCAGGGAATTCCGTCAACGCGAGTTCGGGTATCAATGAACAGGACTTCATCAAGCTGTTTGTCAGCGAGTTGCAATTTCAGGACCCCATGCAACCGCTGGACAACAGCCAGTTCCTCACGCAGCTCGCGCAGTTCGTCAGCATCGAGCAGCAGAGCGAAGAGGTCTCCGGAATCAACAATCTGTTGACTCTGGGCTCACAAGGGCAGCCGTTGACGTTGCTGACGCATAACGTCCAGATCGCCAACGCCGACGGCACGACGACGTCCGGCAAGGTCGTTGGTATCCAGTACGACTCGAAGGGGGTCAGGCTGACGATAACCACGTCGGGCAGCAATGTGCTCACCGACGTCGCCCTTTCCCAAGTGCAACTCGTCACGCCTTAATAAGGAGAACAAGACATGTCGGGCATCATGCAGGCGCTTTACAGCAGCATCTCGGGGCTATTCAGCTTTTCGAACAGCCTCAGCACCATCAGCAACAACATCAGCAACATGAACACACCCGGTTTTCGAGAGAGTGAGTCATTCTTCGAAAACATCATGGGCGAGGCCGGCACCAGGGTGGCCGGAACGGGCCAGAACCTAAGTGAAGGAAAGATCCAGCAAACCAGTACGCCAACGGATGCGGCGATCATGGGGGATGGCTTTTACATCCTCAAAGACTCGTCGGGCAATACCTATTACACGCGATCGGGTCAGTTCGAATTCAACGCGTCCGGGCAACTGGCCGATTCGGTCAACAAGTATTTCGTCCAGGGATTCGACCCCAGCGGCGCTCTGGGCAATATCGACATCACGAATTACAAGACGCTACCCGCGCAACCGACGACTATCGTGAACATGACCGGCAACCTTATGCCGGCCGACCCAACGGATAGCGTCAGCGCCATCACGGTGTACGACGCACAGGGAAATGCGCACGTTCTTGGGCTATCGATGGCCAACAACACCTCGGTTACGCCGGGAAGTTGGCTGGTCACGATCACGGATGCCGCTGGCAATACGGTCGGCAGCGGCGAAGTTCGTTTCAATACCGACGGCACGCTTCAAAGCGGATTCAATGCCGTGACGATGACGAGCACGCTCGGCGGACATTCCCAGTCGATCACGTTCAACTTCGGTGCGGCCAACGGTCTCGGTGGCGTGACCAGTTTTTCCGGCGTGACATCGGATCTCTCCGCGTCAGTGAAGGACGGGCACGGTGTTATTGGCATTTCATCCCAGTCTTTCGACATCGATGGCACGTTGCAGATGGTGTACTCCAACGGCGAGACGAAGGCGGGCCCGCAGTTTGCCTTGGCATCGTTCCCGGACGAGAGCTCCATGCAGCTGACCCAAGGCAACCTGTATTCGCGGCCGAAAGGCCAAGTCGCACGCGTCGGCAAAGCCAACACGCCAGGATTCGGAAAGATCGAAGGCAGCAGCCTCGAGATGGCCAACGTCGACCTGACCCAGGAACTGGCCGCCATGATCGTGATCCAGCGAGGTTATCAGGCAAGCTCCCGCGTCATGACCGTGTCCAGCGACATGCTTCAGCAGCTCTATGACTCCACCAGGGGCGGCTGATCGATGGAGGGTTTTCGATTCAGTTGGCTTGGCGAGACGCGTCGCGAAGCCCTGCGGGCGCTGATAGCCGCCGAAGTGTCCGAGTGGTCGCAGGAGTGGTGGATCGAGCATGCGCCGGCCGAGATCCATGTCCGCGCGGTCGACCATGGAAGCTTCGTCATCAAGGGGGCCGCACCGTACGTGTCGACCGGAGAAGCTGGGTCGCTGGCGCTGTTTCTCGGTGGACGAGGTGCGGCAGGGGTCGGGCGTCATCTTGCAGGGTCGGTGGAGGAAGAGGGCGCCGGTTGGGCGGAACGGATCGGCGAAGAGGCGTTGGGCGATTTCGCAGCCCGCGTCTTCCGGCGGGGCGGGGTCGCCGGCGGCCCCGGTCTGCGGCAGTCCGCGGCTTCTCCCGACTTGGCGCGCCCCGAACTGGGTAGCTGCATTCTGGCCATCGCGGTCGGGCGGTTGGGGCTGAACCTGGCGTGCAGCCGGCGGCTGATCGACCGCCTGGTGCCGCCGCAAACAGGGAAGAAAGCCGATTTGGCATCGCGACGGGAAGCGCTCGGCAAAGTCCCCTTGCGCCTGGACGCCATCATGGATTTCGGGTCGGTCAATCTCGCGCAACTCACGGATCTGCGCGTTGGCGAGCTGTTGGTCGGAGACACGGCGTTGGAGGAGCCGCTGTCGATGCGGATCGAAGGGGGCATTGCCATCACCGGCGGCTACTTGCGCCGAGTCGGAGCCAAACGTGCCGTCATGCTGGACGGTATCCATTCGCAGGAAGAGTACAAGCCATGAAAGAAGTCGTCGTTGCACCGATTGCGCTGCAGGAAGCGGACGAGCCGCAACGTGCCGGGGCGCCGCTCGTTGAACGCAATGTGGCATTGCTGGGCCACGTCACCGTCCGTCTGGAGGTTCTGGTGGGCAGCGCCCAGCTCAGCGTCGAGCGGCTGTTCTCGCTCGCCAAGGGCGAAGCCGTCGAGCTGAATACCAGTCTCGACGACCCCGTCACGCTGATGCTTGACGGCAAACCCGTTGCGCACGGCCATCTGATGGCGGCCGGCGATCGCTTCGGCCTGAAGATCTCCGAGATCCTGTGAGCATTCCCACCTTGGGTTCAGCCTGGCTTTTCGCGGCGGTCACGTCCGGCGCACAGCTGGCGCAGTCGGCGATTCCCTACCGAAATGCGCCCGCCGTTTCGACGGGCAGCCTTGCCATGGCGATGACGATCACCTTGCTCGCGCTGATGGCGCTGGTGGGCGGCTTGGCGTACGCGCGCCGACGCGGCTGGACGATCGGTTCAAGGCCAGGAGCGCGCGGGATGGCGGAGGAGGGCATCGAGGTGAAGGCCTCACGGCGGTTGAGCATGGCCACGACCACCCATGTCATCGCTTATCGGGGGGCGGAGTACCTCGTCGTGGAGACTGTGCGGGGGACTGTGGCTACCGTCACGCCGTTGAGTCGCTTGCCGACTGGGCCGGGTGGCACGCCATGAGGAAAGGCAAGATTTTCGTTGTGGCGGTCGTGGTCTTCGCTGGCCTCGCGCTGCCGGCGCTGGCATGGTGCGCCGAACCCATCCGGGATGCGATCGCCCGTGCCGCGACGGAAGACAACTCGCCGATCCTGCGCTCGTTCCTGCTGCTTACGCTTCTTTCGTTTATCCCGCTGCTGGTCATCGCGTTGACCTCGTTCACGCGCATCATCGTCGTCTTGTCCATGGTTCGAAGCGCGCTGGGCCTGCAGCAGACTCCTCCCAATAGTGTCCTTCTCACACTGGCCATCTTCCTCACGCTGTTTGCGATGAACCCGGTGTTCCAGGCGGCCAAGCAAGCGGGAGTAGACCCTTATCTGCGGCATGAGATCCCTGCGCAAGCCGCTGTCGAGCGCGGGTTCGTGCCGTTCAAGATGTTCATGGTCCGGCAGACGCGCGAGGGCGACCTGCTTGCCGTCCTGCGCATGGCAAAAATGCCGACGCCCAAGTCGGTCGACGACATCGGGGTTCTGCAGCTCGTACCGGCATTCATGCTGAGCGAGCTGCATACCGCCTTCCAGATCGGCTTCGTGATCTTCCTGCCGTTCCTGCTCATCGACCTGGTGGTCGCGGCGATTCTCATGGCGCTCGGCATGATCATGCTGCCGCCGACCAGCATCAGTCTGCCCCTCAAGATCCTGCTGTTCCTCCTGGTGAACGGGTGGACCTTGCTCGCCCAGGCTTTGCTGAGTGGTTATCACATTTGAGCGGATGAGCAGGCACCTTGGACGGCGGTGAACAGACGCTCTGGGAGCGATGGCGTGGTGGGCGCGAATCCGTCGCCCGCGATGCGCTCATCCTCAAGTATTCATCCTGGGCACGGCTGGTGGCGCGCGACGTATACATGCGCGTGCATTCCCTGGGAGATGCCTGGCAGGATTGCGTCCAGAATGCGCTGATAGGATTGCTGGAGGCGATCGACCGCTTCGACCCGAATCGCCATATCAAGTTCGAGACCTATGCGCGCCACCGCATACGGGGTGCCGTATTCAATGGCTTGAGAACCTTGCGCGAAGGTCGTGCACCAGGAGCCCGGGGCGATGCTTGGGCGCGCGATCAGGCCGGCGCGCTGGCGGAACGTACCCAGTCACTCGATGACGGTTCCGCGCCCGACCCGCTTGATGCCTTCGTGGCCATCACCGTAGGATTGGGTCTCGGCTTTCTTCTCGATCAAGCGGCCTTTCCGGGCACGGAGGCCCCGCCAGATGCTTACGCCGAACTGGAAAAGAAAGAGTTGCAGGCTTCAGTGACCGAAGGGCTGGGGCAGCTGGACGAGCGGGAGCAGGTCATTCTCACGCTGCACTATTACCACCACGTGCCGTTTGTCGACATCGCGGCCCGACTCGGCGTCACCAAGGGCAGGGTGTCGCAGTTGCACAAGCGGGCCTTGGGCCGGTTAAGGGTGATCCTGGGCAGCCGTGTATTGGCGGAGTATTGATTTCCGGCGACGCGATAGTCGCCAAACAATGGATATGCATTGGCCGCAATGACGCTGGATTTGAGTACAGCTGATGAAACGCGTGGAGACGTCGAAGCCGAGGCTCGCGCTGGCGATCGGCGGTGCGTTGCCGTTGGCGCCTATGAGCCAAGGGATTCGGCAGGCATTGTTTAGGGTCCCGGCCGCTTGATCTCGACTTCATCCACTCTTCTAAACTGTTGCCGCCTTTCACGGAAAAGTACTTCATCGCACCGGAATGAAGGAATTCTCCGTGGTTCTGTTGTTTCGGATCATCGCCTGGCTTCTCCGTGACATGGCGCATCTCTTGCGAAGAAGGCAGCGAGGCGATCCGCTCCATTGTCGCTGTGGCCGTCGCAGGGAGTCGACTCCCATGCCTGTGCGCACGCGTGCCAAACCCGCATGGGTGCGCAGAGAAATCATCGCCCTGGCCGCTCGGGCGCCTACGCTCAGTTGCCGCAAACTCGCTCACACGTTTAACGGACGCCATGCCACAACGGAAATGAAGGTCGGCCACGACCTGGTGTGGCGTACGCTGCGTGACTATCAGGCCGATATCCGGCTCCAGCGCCAACAGCTTAAGCGTCGTGTCTACCGCCCCGGCAAGCCCAACCGCGTCTGGGGCATGGATGGCACCGGCAAGACCGACGAACAGAACCATCTGCACTTTCTGCTTGGTATCGTCGACCATGGTTCGCGGCGTTGCCTGACCCTGGAAGCATTGCGGGACAAGGCGTCGACCACAATTCTTCGCGCCCTGCTGGCCGCCATCGATCGTCATGGCAAACCCAGGGCCATCCGTACCGATAACGAGAGCATTTTTCAGAGCCGCCTGTTCCGCTTTTCCCTCGCCTGGCTTGGCATCCGTCACCAGACCACCGAATTGCACTGCCCCTGGCAGAACGGCCGCATCGAACGCTTCTTCGGCACGCTCAAGCAGAAGCTCGATCGATGGGCCGTGCCGGATCGCCCGGCGCTGACGGCCTCGCTCGATCTTTTCGTTGTCTGGTACAACCATGTGCGGCCTCACCAGCATCTGCAGGGTATGACACCTGCCGACACCTGGAACGGCATCGATACCCGGCGTCGCCCCGCACGGCGAAGAGTGTGGTTCGAAGCATGGGGCGGCCTGTTGCAAGGCGAGTATCTACAGCGCTGATCGCTGTCTTAGGACGAAACATCCAATGTCTGCTTTGCGGACGGGTACGGCCGCGCTGGGCGCAAAAAATCGGGCTCTTTCGCATACCAAAGTCGCTTGCCGGTACACCTGAAGCAACGAAATCGGGAGCGACACGAGACGAAAAGTCTCGGTTCTCACCGAAAAAATTCCCTCTGACGTTTAGTATGGGCCTATTCGGACAACGGACAGCACACCGACGCCTATCGGACATGGCTCGAACAAGGTATCAGTGACGACGAGCTGATTGCCATCCGCCGACACCTGCAGCAGGAACGCGCCTATGGAAGTCGCCGCTTCCAAGCCATGGCGGAAAAGGCACTCGGCCGTCCGGTAAGCTTGTGTGGCCCCGGTCGGCCGAGACGCACGGACATCGAACCAGACGGCATTTAACTTCCTCCGTCCCGTTTTCCGACGTCCCTAAAGGAGAGCGCATCTAGCACTTCTGACTGAGGTGAGGATCGAGTCTGATGGTATCAATAACCAAGTGTCGATCGAGGATGCGGGCAGGCTTCTGGCAATTTCATCGTTCAGTTGCTGTGTGATCTGCTGAGGATCTTGCAACCCATCAATGACCAACGTTAAGGCCATCTTGGACGCAGGCATTGCGCCCAAGACAAACACTTGTGGCAAATGCGCCTCAATGCAGCCGGGGACTTCATAGGCGATGCGCCGTAGCACATTGAGAGTCGATCCGTCCAACATACTAGCCGGCCTGCCAATAAGGATCTTTTGATCGGCAGGAAGTGAAGATGCAGCTTGCCGTTTCATTTTACCCACTCGATTGGAAGATCATATGTTATCGATAATAAACATACTCGATCTCGGCGATCGCTCTGCCAAGGTCGTTGTTACGCGGCCAAGTATCCGTAATGATGTGAGTCATGCTGCCTCTATACCTTTCATCTTCGACTGTTTCGTCTGAAAGATGTCGCTTCATATCTAACAGGCGGTCTCGCATGAGCGTCAAAGTCTTGTAGCTGTCCAGCGCATTGCCTCCAGACTCAGCTTTCGCAGCCTCTGATTCCAGCGCACGCAGCGCGTCATCGATCATGGGTAAAAGGCGAGTAGTGTGGGACATCACGACTTCCCTGGGTCCAAGAGATTCAATCGCCAATCGTGAACATACTTCTGAGTCTGCCCACCTAGAAGATACGGCCCCTGCGGAGCAGCAGGGCCCTCCAAGACCGTCGCTCCAGGCCTTATCTGGAATTGTTTGAACCCTGTCATAGTGCTCCACTCAGGCTTAATGGCCAAATTGGTCCGTGAAGCGGGGAAGGTCTCGAAGAGATAGCCGCCACCGGGCCTTGATGCGTCCGAATAGTATCTGAGTCCGAACTCAGACGTACCTGCTTGACGAACCCCAATCGCATCCACGTCAAACGATTGGAGAATTTGAACTCGCTCCGCGCGAGGAACACCTTGGGTCTTAAGGTAAGCCGATGCCTCCTGCACCCCTACGTCACAACGGGGTCAGGTTCACTTACAACCGTTTGAAAGATCACGTGGCGGTCGATGAGCAGGCCTGACGCCAGCGAAGCGTTGAGTCTTGGCTTCGACCATCGCGCGGAAGTCATCCCGGCCGAGGGCTCGTTGTTGTTGAAGGTAGATTCGGATCGCTTCCAAGTCGTCGTCGGAGAGGGCTTCGTGTAATAGCTGGCGGTAGGCTTCGGCGCGCGCCTCAGATGTGGCGGCGAGCGCGGTGTATTCGGGATGGAGCGAAAGAATGGCCTCTTGGCGAAAGCCGCAATAGCTGGCGCAACTCGACCATGGATAGGTTGTCGGGTCATCCGTCATGCGGGCACGTACGGGATTGAGTTCGATGTAGCGGTGGCAGTGCAGAACATAGCTTTCGCTATCGACCAGGCTGGCTTTGTAGCGGCCTTCCCACAGTGTTCCGGTGCGCCGATGACGCGCGTTGAACTGGCCGACGTAGCCACGCCCGAGTTTTTGCATGAGGCGAACAAAGGGGACGTGGCTAATTAAACCAGCTCCTGGTCGCTTGTTCGCGGCGGCCGTCCACGCGGGC
>ERZ778023.2189-NODE-2189-length-25420-cov-43.857993_pt1 | contig 25420 bp, 11 predicted proteins | sample MGYA00375753_ERZ778023 | MGnify/ENA primary metagenome ERZ778023 (study PRJEB29350, sample SAMN05389822) | bioreactor metagenome | isolation source: Ammonium sulfate bioreactor | place: South Africa: University of Cape Town | collected 2014-04-04 ... | reverse complement strand
AGGCGTGGTGGTAGTAGTGGCTTCAGTGGTGGTGGTGGTAGTCGTTGTCGCTTCAGTAGTTGTGGTGGTAGTGGTGGCTTCAGTGGTGGTGGTAGTCGTTGTCGCTTCGGTAGTTGTGGTGGTAGTGGTGGCTTCAGTGGTGGTGGTAGTCGTTGTCGCTTCAGTGGTTGTAGTAGTGGTTGTGGCTTCAGTGGTGGTGGTAGTCGTTGTCGCTTCGGTAGTTGTAGTAGTGGTAGTGGCTTCAGTGGTGGTGGTAGTCGTTGTCGCTTCGGTAGTTGTAGTAGTGGTAGTGGCTTCAGTGGTTGTGGTGGTAGTAGTAGGAGTAGTAGTGGTGGTGGTAGTGGCTTCAGTGGTTGTGGTGGTAGTAGTAGGAGTAGTAGTGGTGGTAGTAGTGGTGGTAGTGGTGGTGGTAGTAGTGGTGGTAGTAGTAGTTGTGGTGGTGGTGGTGGTAGTGGTAGTAGTGGTGGTTGTGGTCGTAGTAGTAGGAGTAGTAGTGGTGGTAGTAGTGGTGGTAGTAGTGGTAGTAGTAGTGGTGGTAGTAGTAGTTGTGGTGGTGGTGGTGGTGGTAGTGGTAGTAGTGGTGGTTGTGGTCGTAGTAGTAGGAGTAGTAGTGGTGGTAGTAGTAGGAGTAGTAGTGGTGGTAGTAGTGGTGGTAGTAGTGGTGGTAGTAGTCGTTGTGGTAGTGGTTGTTCTTTGAGAATCAAATGCCATAAATTCGCTTTTTCTGATGTAGATATACTTTTGTTAATACAATTCAACATCAAATTATTAATGAACTATTTTTGGGCAACATTTCGATTCAAATATTTCTTTCCTAAACATAATAAAAAATATTTAATTAAAAAGAATCTATGAATTCATAAGAGATGATCTTCCATTAGTGAGATTTATTCAAATATTTTGTTATAAATCAACAGCAAACTTGAAATTTATACGAAAACTGAGGATTATTAAGTAATAGATATGGCTAAACTAGGACTCTACAATCAACTTCATTGGTTATAAATAAATAATATTTGATTATGAAATCGATAATAAACAATACCATTGAAAATGAATAATCTTAACTAATATTCTATTTAAGTACTACACTGTTAATAGGACTAAGATTGTCTTTAGGTAACACAATGTGTGATTTCATCTCACATGATCAAGACTAAGTAGAGTCTTATTCAAATACTAGATTGAAATAGACAGAAAAAACTTAAATTGATGAAATTATCATAGTTGATATAAAAATTTGTCAAAGTTAAACAAATTTTAATTCGATTATATTATCGGTTACTTCTAAATATTGATAATAGTTAATAGAGAAAAAAAGATTTTATAAATAATAGATAAAAGAAATTATATTCATATTCGAATACATCGTTGTCAAAAATATGAAAATAAAAACTTTGATATTAATTTAGAAATGTTATAGATATTGATCGATCTCAAACTGATTATATTCAACTATGTCGGTAATTAAAAATTCAAGTTTTGAAATTCTCTAAAATGTACAGGTAAGAAGTCAGTTACGAATGTCAAAATGTAAATTACTGTTCCAATAATATACTCAAATAAAAAAAATGATCTTTACTCTTTCATCATTAGCAACAGTTGCTGAGAAAATGAAAATTTAGAAGCAGTTCCACTTGTGTTCAAGTCAAATATGATGACAGTCATTAGTTTAAAGTTTATAAACAATCAAATAATATAAAACTATAATTAAATTGAATATAATTTGTTATAAATCGATATTCAAATATATTAATAATCATCTCGGCTAGTTTCTTAGTTTATCAGCCGCTTAAAAGAAAATAAAAAATGAATTGTATACAAAAAGATTAAATTCATCTATGTCCATCAACTATCAACAAATTTATGAAGCACACGAAATGTTATGATGATCATCATAATAATTGAATGCGAAAGATTAAACATGAATTCAACTATAGCATTAATCAAAAAGACGCATAAATTTTAAATCAACATCTAAGCATCAAATGTAACAGATGAATATTTCAAAGAATCTATTTCTTCAATTATAGGAGTAATTGACAATGAAATGTTTCGTATTGATGAGAAATCGAAAAATTACGAAACTAAGAAACAATATTTAGAAAATATTCATTCAATCTCATTGTCGATTGCAATCAAAGAAATTGAAGTCTATCTCACAAAAATAGATCAAATGTTAAATGGAGAATTTTGACTAAATAAATATTCAAGTATCTTACTACTTAAGAGTACTAAATCCGTTACTTGTTAATATCAATAAAGAAAATAGAATTATTGAATAATATTACTAAACGAATGTTCAATTATAGTTAAAACAGCAAAAACAAATGATTACAACTCATATCAAATATGAAGATGACAAAATAAATGAAAAGTTCAAACCAATGTTCGTTATTTTATCTTTCTCATTTCTAAATCAATAATTTTGATCGAGAATCTGTTTTGTATCATGAAGAATATGTATAGTTTGTGCAGTAAGTATGTTTACTTATTTTTAGTTTATCGATTCAATATCTTGACAAGTAAAAATGATATCTACAACAGATGATAATTGCATATTCGAACAGAAAGTCTTGTCATTTATAGTATTTTATTTAAAATCAAAGGATTATCTGAACTATTAGTATTGATAAACACATGAATATTGAATATTTCATCATCGATTCTGTTCAGGTATGTTGCATCTAACAAAATATAAGTATTGATTAATAGATGTGATTAGATTCTAACAAAAATAATGTATTAATCAAGAACAGATTTGTTGTTCAACAATTATGTTCACTTTGATTGAATAAATAGATATTGTAAACATAATAAACAATGATACTATCATATGAATCTCTTATCAAAACTTTTATTCATTTTAAATATCATTTCAAAAATTAGCACAGTGAGTTAATTGTTCTGTGTAATTGCAGATGAAATATGAATAAATTTTAGCAGAAAAAGATTCAATTATTTCCTCACTACAAATATACAAATTGCATCTATCTATATGACTGAATTTGTCATGGAAGATATATGACCACACTATGATTGTAATCATTTTTTATTTTGTTTCAGCATACAATCCTAAAAACATATATGTAAACACAAATATCACATGATAACTGTTCATGCCTTAACGTCAATCATACATATATTAACTCGCAGTCTAATAACTAAGTTTTAGTATCATATCGTCAACTATTCATCTAATAAATGAATGCTACCATGTTGGTTAGTGTATATAAATATGATAAGATTGAAAACAATTGACAGATGAAAATCAAATTGTCAATTCGTGTTTGTTATAATTGAACTTACTCAATTTGATTTTGTTCACTTTATTCGAGTTTATTAAGACACGTATTTGTTGATGAAAGGAGCAGTACATTTATAAATAGTATAGAAATAATTCTTAGGAATTCCTATTCAACGATGTTGATCATTTCTTGAAAAGACTCTTCAATAGTTATGAGTAAAACTATTTTATATAAGAAAAGAATAAATTGAAAATCATGATTGTTCATCTATTTCTTTCTATCACTATCCTGTACTAATATCTTGATTATCATTTCAGATATTTCACAATTAAAGTATACAGCTACGATATTGCTATTCATATCTGATGTTTCTTGGGAATTATCATATAGATCTACATATATTACTATTAGAAATACATAACAATTGATTCTATACAAGTATGCATCTATTCACCTATAAGTATGATGTTTTAAAAATATTTTTCGAAGAGCAATCAAAATATTTATTATACTATATTAGATTCAATTGAAGAGTAGTATATTTCCATAATTTCATTTCGTTTAAAGTTACATTCACTAACTAGTACATAATATAAAATGTTATTACAAGTGAATTATCATTCCACAAATATGTCGTTCATTTGCTATTTTTTGTTCTACATCAAATCTAATTTCTTCAAATTTTGCATACAAATTTGAATATAAACGAATAATCGAAATTATATACTCATCCAACTATTATCAAAGTTGCAATTCATTGTTTCCTATCATCATAATTTATGAGATTACAAATAGCAAATAAATAATTCTTAACAATGTTCTATTCAAATATGTCAGTATTCTTCAACAAACTCTGTTCTATTTTTCAATTTATTATATTCACAAATAGTAAATGACTATAATTATTAGAACATTCTTATTCACTCATTCAATATCTTACAATACATATCTTTCATTTATACATATATCTTATTAACACATACAAACAATGAATAATTTATACTATAATTCTGTTCAAATATTTTCTTACCTTTGCATATATCCATTCAGATCTAACTTCGTCACAATTAGAAATTGTAAATAAACAAATGCTACTAAAATTTTATGCCAATTTTCTTACGATTGAAATTAAAGTTTGTAAACTCTTACGTTTTCGGTAGTATGTCATAGAAAATGAAACATAACTACTAACATTCTATTCAGTTATTCGAGTCTTTTTACATAAATTTTTTCGTTTTATATTCGTTTTTAAAAGAAAAGTTAAGTAAATTATCGTCACCAAAGTTCTATTCAATTATTATACAGTCTATTTGACCAGTTTTTCATATTTGTATATCTGTCAACATAGAAAATTATTAATGAACATTATATACGACAGTATTGGTCAGTTATTGCAATTATCTTAATCAAATATTTAAGTTTTTGCTTATAGTATAACACAACAAATAAGTAACGAATAATTCATATTAAAAGTCTTTTCACTAATTCAAGTTATCCCGTTTGAATCTTTTCATTTTCACATTGCTTAATATTATAAACAATAAGTAAATATTAGTTAAAAAAATCTTGTATAACTATTGCAGTTCCTGCATCAAAATCATTTGATTTTCATGTTGCATATAAGATTCAAAATGGCAAATGAATGAGTCGCATAAAGATTCTGTTCAATTACTACAGTTACCATAATTAGATCGGATCACTTTCATAGTTGATCTTATAAAAAAATATCAAGTGAATAATTATCACGAAAAGTCTATTCAAATATTGCAGTTATCATAACAAGATCTTCTTATTTTCATTTTTACTTGTATAGAAATACCAAGTGAATAATTATAACGAAAAGTCTATTCAAATATTGCAGTTATCATGACAAGATCTCCTTATTTTCATTTTTGATCTTATAAAAAAATATTAAATGAATGATTATCATCAAAATCCTATTCAAATATTACAGTTATCATGACAAAATCTTCTTATTTTCATATTTGGTCTTATAAAAAAATATCAAATGAATGATTATCATTAAAATTCTATTCAGATATTACAATTATCAAGACGAGATTTTCTTATTTTCATTTTTGATCTTATAAATAAATATCAAATGAATGATTATCACTAAAATTGTATTCAATTATTGCAATAGAAGTGTTAAACCTTGCCATTTTGATAAGTACTTTTATAAAAAAAGATATCAAATGAATAATTATCATCAGTAAAATTCTATTCAATTACTACAATATATTTCGCTAATCTTTCATATTTATTTGCGTTTGTTATCGTTCAAAATAATAAGTGAATAGTATATAAAAAAATATTGTTCAATTATTCCGATAATCTTTATTAAATATTCCTATTTCGCTATCAGTTGGCATTAAAAATGAGTGGCGAACAATTGGAACCAAAACTTTATTCTCTAATTATATTTACTTCATCTGGATCTTTGCACTTTTGTTTTCTCAATATTAGACATGACATGTAGATATTTACTAAAAAGATTCTTTTTAGCTATTACAGCTCTTCTATTAAAATCTTTCTACTTTTACATTGTACAAAACTAGGAATGGCAAATGAATGACTATCACCAACATTCTATTCAATTATTACAGTACATTCAATACATCTGCCATATTTTCACATTTCCTTATACAAAAAATATCAACTAACTGATCATTACCAAAAATTAGTTCAACTGTTACAATACATTTAATACAAATTCCATATTTTCAAGTTTACCAACATAGAAAATGACAAGTGAATACTATATAGTAAACTATTATTCAACCATTGTAATTATCTTGACTAAATTGTAATACATATATACACTAATATCTATGTAAAATAAGAAATGAATTGTTCTTACGAATGCACTATTCAAATACTTCAATTGCCTAGACTCATTTTTCAATATTTAAAAGGTTTTTAACATGAGACATTTAGAATGAATAGTTGCTATAAGGTGGCTGTTCAGTTGTCTGGTCGACTTATTGGTAATATCTGAGAGTTATTTGTGATGTCACAATGATATGTATTAAGTATAATAGTCACAAAAACAGCTCTATGAAATTATTATGGTGATATACTTGGAAGTTTTTCATCCTCTGATTGAGTCTTATTAGTTACGATAGATGAATAATTATTAACAGAATTTTATACAACTATTACAGGTACAATGATTCACTTTTCTCTATTTTTACTTTTATATTTCTTACCTGTATCACATAAATCTCTTCTATAAGAGTTCTGTTCATTTTAACTGTGTCACTTTCAATTATCATCTTCCATTTTCATATTTATCTGTTGTGTCAAAAAACTAACGAATCATCTGTATAAGAATTCAGTTCAAATATCTGAATGATTTTCACTTGACTGTTTTCATCCATATATTTATACTGTTCTTGCTAATAATTATTGGATGATTTTTATAACAATTCAGTTCAAATAACTGATTCTTGTTCACACAACTTTCTCTATCTTTCTATATGTTATTCATACCAACAATGATCGAATCGTTTTTATCAAGATTCAATTCAAATATCTAAGTCTCTTTCATTCGATTTCTTCGATTTCCACATTTGCTATCGTTGCTAATAATCATCGAATTTAATTTTGATAAGAGTTCAGTTCACATATATGAGTCTCCATCACTCAATTTCTTCTATCTCCCAATTTGTTATTCATGCTAACAATAATCGAATTAACTTTATCAGAGTTCAGTTCAAATATTTCGATCATTTTCTCTTAAGTTTTTCTGTTTTAACATTTAATTTGCTTAGTAATAATAATCAAATTAGCTTCATTATACTTCAGTTCAAACATTTTAATCGTTTTCCATTAAGTTTTTCTATTTTAACATTTAATTTGCTTAGTAATAATAATCAAATTAGCTTCATTATACTTCAGTTCAAATGCATCAATCTTCCTTCATTTATCTTTTCTATTCCTACAATTCTCTTTCTTGTTAATAATAATAGAACTATTTTCACGATGGTTCAGTTCGTGTATTTAACTCCTTTTCAGTTAAACTATTCTTTTTCTACAAATATTTTCCTTTCTAATTCTAACTGAATTATCTTCAGTAGATTTTGGTTCAAATATGTGTGTCACTTTCAGTCCACTTCTCATCTTTTTACGCCTGATATAACACTTGATAAAAGTTGGATTATTTTCACTAGAGTCTTGTTCGAATATGTAGGACACATTCAATTAGCTTGTTCTATTTGTATACTTGTTTGCCTTGCTAATAATAATCAAATCATTTTGATAAGAGTTTAGTTCGAATACTTGACACACTTCTATTTAACTTCTTCTATGTGTACATTTGGTTGCCTTGCTAATAATAATTGAATCATTTTGATAAGAGTCCAATTCAAATATTTGAATCATTTTTATTAAATTTATTTCAGTTTCATATATATTCGCCTTAATAATAACACACGGATTATTTTGATCAGAGTTTTATTCTGATATTTCATGTTTTATCACTGAATTTCTACGACTTCGACAGTTATGTTTCTTACTCTAGTAATAATCGAATTCTTTTTATCAAAATTCAATTCACATATATGGATCTCTTTCACTCAGATTTTATCATTTTTACAACTGTCTTCTTTATTAATAATAATTGAAGTATTCTTAATAAGGTTTCATTCAAAAATCTCGATCAATTTGACTTGAGTTAGCATAGTTGCACATTATAATAATATGAAGAATAAAAAATAAACAACACACACGAAACTTCTATTCCAATATAATATTCATATCCAGTGAATATCTTCCCCTATGAGATTTATTCGTGACAAACTAATACATGGATGCTTATAAAAATATGTATATTTGACTATTGCATTCATATATTTTGAATATTTTTCACGTACTCACTTGTGTTTATTCAAAATAAAAAATGAATGGTTCAAAGCAAAATTCTGTTCCACTATTTCGGAATATATTCATTTACATATTTTTATTTTCGTCAGATTAATTCTTACAGAAAACAAATGAACTACAATAAGGAGAGTTTTGTTCTAGTATTTTAATCGATACCAATGATTTATTTTGTTGTCTTAATTCTTCTTGATACAACAAAAAACTGAAAAACATCTATAAGATTCCTATTCGACTATTTCAATAACTTTTTCTACATTTCCTAAAGTGTCTCCCGCATTATCATGAGAAATAAAACTTGTATAATTCATAGAAATATTCGATTCAATTACTTTCGTTATCTGAATTCAGTCTCTATTATTTCAACATTTACTTCTACCGAGAAATATCCAACGAATGCTAACAACTAAAACTTCGTTTAACTGTTCTGATTATTTTCATTTAATTGCTTCTATATTAACATTTTATTTTTGTTCACATAGCAAATGAATCAGCCTTAACAAAGTATGATTCAATTGCCTTTGTTCTTTCGATTAAACTTCAACTGTTCGAACTTTTCAGCATCAAAACATATTAACAGAATCGATCTTACCAAAACTCTGTTTCAATATCTTACTTAAATTGATTCACATGTTTTTACTTTTCGTATTTTTCATTCCTTTAAAAAATAAACGAATAAATTACAGTAAAACTCCGTTCAGATATCTTAGCCACTCGTACTTAATTTTTTCCAATTTAATATCTGTTATTATTACAAATAAAATATGAATAATCAATAGAAGAGTTCAATTCTAGTACTTCATCCATTTTCTCTGAATTACTTTCACTTCTCGAGCTTATCATCCTTACAAATAATAAATAAATAGATATCAACAAAAAGTCGTTCAAATTATTTGATCTTTTCTACTCAACTTCTGTCATTTTCACATTTCTCATTATTACAAATAGCAAACGAATTATTTAAAGCAGAGTTCAGTTCAAATACCATAGTTACTTTAGTTGAATTTCTTTGATTTTTACATTCACACGATTTATAAGTAACTATCAAACTATTTTCAGCAATGCTTTGTTCTCATATAAAAGACACTTAATCTATATGTTGTTCATAATATTATTTCTATTCGGTTCAAATTGCAAATAAATCATTGTCATTAAATTTCAGTTAAAATATCCTTATCACTGAGATAATATTTTCTTCGAATCTAATATAAATTTGCTTGTTAATCATAATTGAACGATTTTTAACAGAATTTTGATCAATTATCATAATTACTATTATTCTCTTACGCTAGTATTAACGATTATTCTTCTCGAAAATAATTGTCGAACTGCTACTATAAGAGTATTGATCAAATATGATAGTAATTTTCACTTTACTTCTTTCATATCCACGTTTTCTACATTGCATTTAATATTGGAAAAAGTTATATTACAGTTGGATTCATGTATTTCGTTCACTACGATTTTATGCCTTTCTTTTTTCGTTATAATCTTCATTACAAATAAAAAATAAATTATTATGAACAAGCTGTCATTCACTTATCGTAGACATGACAAGTTGATCGTTCTTATTCTTCCACTGATCTTTCGATGTAGACACAAATAAACTAATTTTATTAGCATTTCTCTCAAGTATTTCGATCTATTTTACTTGATTTATTTTACTTTCAAACTGATTCTCATTGTGAATAACAAACGAATAATTATTAGTATATATGATTAATGTTTTTCACTCACAATCACTCAAGTTTTGTCTCTTTTCATGTTAACTTTTCTTATCAATGCTAACCGAATAATTTTAAGCAGAAGTCAATTCATGTATCTTAATTCTATTGAAATAATTTCCACTAATTTCACATTTGTCTTTCACTGAAATAACATATCTATGACTTTCATCAGAACTGTATTCAAATTTTTTCACTATTCTTCATTATTGTTTCGTTTTTTATATTTATCTATTTTTGCACATATCAAATGAAATTATTTGAAAAAAGAACTTTTCAGATATGTTAGTAACTTCCATTTAACACCCATTCATTTACGCATTAATAATGTACATAAGCACGAAATGAATTATACGTACTATCAATAAATCCTACTACTTCACCTATTTTAATTCAATCTTTTTCATTTTTATATTTATCCCGCATCTGAATGACAAACGAATGATTTTCACCATTGTTCAATTCAACTATCACAGTCAATTTGACAATATTGTCCTCATTTTCACATTTGTATTCATTTAAAATAATGAAAGAATTAGTTTTATCAGTTAATTACTCAAATATCTCGATAACACACTCTCAATTACAATCTATTTTCAAAGATATTCTCTTTTCAAATAACAAATGAATCATTTTCACTGATATTCTCTTCATATATCTTATTCTTTTCCATTATTACTATGCTACATTTTACAATTGTTTGCAATGGAAATGTCAAATGAATATTTCTATTAGACTTGAGTTCTCATATCATAAACATTTCTATACCAGTTACTTCACTTTGGCAATTATCTTTCTTTCAAATAGCAAAGCAATCATTTTAATAAGTACAAGTCTATTCATATTTTTCGAAGATTTTCACTGAATGTATTTTATTTTCATATTGATTATTCTTGCAACTAATAAATAATTTGTTATTAAAAAGATTCTATGCAGATATCTTAACTAATTAAATTGAATTGTTCTTCGTTTCGAAGATACGTTCGATGTACAAAAAATATGAATTATTTTTACTAGAATTCTATTCGAATATTTCAGCTATATTGACTCTATTTGAGTCATTTTTGAATTTTCATTCATTACAAATAACAATTACATATTTTTTAGAACTGTTTTCTTCAATTATCTTACTTGTTTTTATTTATTTTTGTCATATTTTAGCTTAGATTCTAGTTAAAGTAATAAAATGAATAATTTTTATCAAACATGAGTTCTTATATTTAAACTACTGCCATTTGAATTTTGTAGTTTCATATTTATCATCTTAGTAAATATTAAATGAATCATTTACATTAACGATCTGTTCATATTCTTTGATTCATTACATTATACTTCATCATATTTTCACAGATGAACGTATTTCAAATAATAAACGACTGAACAATACGACAGTTCTGTTCAAATATCTGTATGATTTTCTTTCGAGTTTATTCATTGTCGCATATTTATTGAAACTAAGTAAGAAGAAAATAATATTCATAAGACTGTAATTCGTATATTGTACGCATTTTGGAAACGTTCGTTTTATTATCTTAACTGTCCTCATCATACATAAAATGTGAAGAAATTCTACCAGAGTTCTGTTCATGTATCGCATATAATCTTATTATTTAACATTTACTTTGACATTGCTTGTTATTGAAAAGACAAAATGAATCATTTTTACGATAGTTCTGTTCGTTTATCTGGCCTATTTCGGTTAAAATTCGTTTACTATTGCTTTTATTTGTCTTTTACATAGCAAATCAACTGTTCCCACCAGAATTCTATTTAACTATCTTATCGATTTATACTGAGCTTTAGTAGTTATCATATTGATCTTTCTTGAAAATAGAAAATGAATTATTAACAGCAGAGATCTACTCTAATACTTTATTGACTTTCAATCAGTCGTTTTCGTTTTCACTTTTGTTTAGTTTCGAAGTAGAAACTGAATCAATTTTACCAGAATTCATCTCAATTATGTCGATCATGTTCATTTTATATGATCCATTTTGATATTCTTCTCATTTTCTACTAATAAATGAATCGTTTTTATTACACTTCATTTCAAATATCTTCATCATTTTCGTGCAATTCTATGTTTTCATCTTTTGTCTCCTTTATTAAAAACAAATGAATTATTTTTAATAAGATTTTAACCGATAATCTGTATTCATTTTCACTCAATTTCTCTTATTGTTCTATTTTTTCTTGTCCTATATCACAATTGAATGATTTTTAGCATAATCTTATTCTTGTATGTTCGTTATTTTCGTTCGATTTCTTTCACTATCACATCTGTTTTTGTTTCAAATAACAAAACAATGATTTTCAGCAAATTCATGTTCTGTTATGTTAGTCATTTTTAGTCAATGTCTATCAATGTTTCATTTATTTTTCTTGCTTAAAATAATCGAATAATTTTCACCAGAATTCTATTCAAATATCTTTTAATTGTTATAACGCAATTTATTTGATTTTTATTTCTGTTCTTATGAAGATACGATACGAATAATTATCAGTAGACGTATGTTCAATTATTTCAATATTTAACACAACATTGTTTACATTGACAGATTTCTTTTCATTTCAGATGTAAAATGAATGACATTTAGGACAATTTTGTTCGAATATTGTAAAGATTTCGACTTGCATTACCTCATTCAAATAATTTTTCTAAGTAACATAGAAAAATGAATCATTGTCAGAAAAGTTTTATTCAACTATTGTCATTGTTTTTGTTCAATATCTTCTACTTGAATCATTATCGTTTCTACAAACAGTTAGTAAATTTTTCATAGAAGATTTTCATTTATATATTTGATTTATTTTGCATTGGTTACTTTGACTACATGAAATATTGCGTCAAACATTACGATCGTACAATCCTAAGGAAAATTTTATTCTATTATTTCAATGATTTCTGACAAATCTTCGATCAAAAAGATATTTTCTTATTAAATATTTAACTTGAATAAATCTAACTGAGGTTTTGTTTTAATATTATTGTGGTTTAAGTTCATTTATTTTATCTGTCAAAAATATTTAATGAACACAACGAAGTTGAACATTTTCTCAAATATTCCATCCAATTATTATATTGATACTTCGAAGATTTAATAAATAGATAATCTATTCTTGTTAATATGTTTCAAGAACCGTTTTTAGTACGTATATGATCGAATATATCGTGAACTTTCGTTTAAGTTGTTCCGATTTATTATCAAGAAAGTTGTGATACGAAATGAGTACAGTTTAGACAGTTGATCAGTTATATAATCCCATGGCTATTTGTACTATTATTTCAATTTACATCACTCGATTCAATGGTATCGAAATAGAATTGCATTATCCAAGCTTCTGCCGTATGGTATTAATGCCATAAACAATGCCATAATGTAGATCATATTTGTATTTGTAAATTGTTTTTGCATTGGATAGCTATGCAGCTTGTATTGTTTTAACTAATCGAATAGTCGATTAACTGACTTTTAACGAAATTTGCTTTCGTATTTATACCACCGAGTAACTACAGCACTTATTTACGCCCCTAATCGCCCATTATGGTTAAGAGCACACCAGACGTTGACGTGATTTATGTCATTGGATTTATTCATACAATAAAAATGGGATAGAGTGACGTCAAACAATTTGACCGAAGAAAAGAAAAAAATATGACTCATCTCAATTTACTGTCAATGAGCCATATCTACTTGCAGAATTTCTTGTTCAAAAATGTCATCAGGATTTTATATGCATTGAATCATTGAAAAATCTCATATTCAAAAAACACGCTCGTTAAATTATCATTAAAATATAGATAATAAACATTAGAATTATTATTTCTATAAGAAAGATATTCAACAATTGTATGATATTAATTATGATTCGAAACAGTATATATTTACCATACATAAATATTCATTGGATTCAGTTACTGAACAAGAAGGATAACAGTTAACTGTGAAATCCTGACATAAGATTTAATTTGACGATGCATTTTTTCATTTTCTCATTATTATCAAAGTTACTATTTTTTTTTTATCTAATTAAATGAGAGAATGCACTGAGAAGAGAACTGTATTTTTCAGTGCGTATGACCCGACGAGACGGCGATTATTCCCCCACTTCGTGTTTTTTGATAATTAAAGCCATTCATTTATAAAATGCGAAGTAAACAAAAACAAAGACTTGGGTGTAATTCAAAGATAATTGCCGATTAATATTTTCACATCGTGATGGGAGAGAAAAAGAGAAAAAATCTCTCTCCTTGTATTTTTTTTTCGTTTCGTTAAGGTTATTGTTGTTTTTCTCTTCAATATATTATTTTGAATTAACCTATTTTCGAAAGCCCAATATCGTTTTGCAGATATTTTCTTTGTATGCTCATCATCATACAGTGTTTCTAACTATAGACAACATCTAAAATAAATTTTGTTGATAATCTCACATTTTCCTTTAGATATTTGCTTGTTTTTTTTCGTCGATAGTCGCTAAAATATCGTTTCACTAAGAGCGATGAATTAAATAAGTCGATATTTATGTTGTATTCGTTCGAAAATCGAAGTATGGTCTACATGTTTATCAAGGGAGAAAGTCGGATCCGGAATCTTATGTTCCGCTTTTTTCCTCTTGTGTTTCAAAGATCTCAGACAAACGAACCCAATGATATTCAAATTCATATTCAATGAATCGAACACTCAAAAGAATGTTCACAAACGATTAAAATTAAAAAAACAATATCAATAAGCTTCAATGAAATGTCTTCCTTTTAATTGAGATTCGTTTGAATTAAGTCACCGAATTAGAACAACAACAGTTAACTGTGAAATCCTGATATAAGATTCAATGTGACGATGCATTTTTTCATTTTCTCATTATTATCGAAATTACTATTTTTGTTTGACCTAATTAAATGAGAGAATGCACTGAGAAGAGAACTGTATTTTTCAGTGCGTATGACCCGACGAGACGGCGATTATTCCCCCACTTCGTGTTTTTTGATAATTAAAGCCATTCATTTATAAAATGCGAAGTAAACAAAAACAAAGACTTGGGTGTAATTCAAAGATAATTGCCGATTAATATTTTCACATCGTGATGGGAGAGAAAAAGAGAAAAAATCTCTCTCCTTGTATTTTTTTTTCGTTTCGTTAAGGTTATTGTTGTTTTTCTCTTCAATATATTACTTTGAATTGGCCTATTTTTAAAAGTTCTCTATCATTTAGAAGATAAGTCTTCACATATTCATATTGACAGAAAATGAACTTGATTTTCGATTTAGGATGAGTGTGATCTTGAATAGGAAGCAGTTAATTTCAATGATTTCTTATGCATTGGCATTATCATCACCTTAGATATGAAATAAAAGTTTATTTTTGATTGTTAAGAAGTAAATAGATAAACGATGACGGAATTTCGATTTCATAAAAGTAAATACATACATCGGAATTTTTAATCAATTAATTTATTTTTTCCTGTGGTAATAAAGAATGAACAACTTCTTCACACATCTAGATAAATACAACCGAGAGAAATCAAGTTAAAACTAATTAAATCTACTCTTAATTTTTTTGTTTTTATTTACCAACAACAAATATTCTATAGCATGAAGGGATAAAATATATATTCAAAACAATATAAAACGTAGATCTCATCAGAGTTCACGGATATTGACCTCCGTATAAAACAGAAAATTAAGTGTTCATTTCTTTTCTCCTTTATTAATTGAGATCATTGATCATGTGAATAGAAGAATGAATTTTTCGTCTTCCCCCACTTGCGTATTTGTTTCATTTCTAACTTACTAATGAAGACTGTATCGATATCGATGAGACATTGAGTTTATAAATTGTGAGAAAACTGGAAAATGATTGGAAATGTTATCAATCAGATGTCAAAATTAAATCAATTTATATTGGATGTACATTCAATGAATTTTTAAATCATCAAATAACAAATATTTTTTCCGATGGAATTTTTCAATATAATTGAAACTGTTTAAGATCAATAACTTAAGCACTAAAAGTTTACTAGCTGTTGTTTGGTTGTAAGACGAGAGAAATGGAAACTTTTTTCTCTTCGTAGTTGAATTTGAACTTGAAATATTTTTAACAACCGGTTATTACTGCTGGGTAAATCTATATAAACGATTAGCGAATCAACTGAAGATGAATCATCACGCTCTAATGGTTTATTACCTACGTCTACGTCGCACCTTCGTAGCGCTTTCTATTCTATTTAGTTGGTATTTTCCTTCAGTGCATAATGGACTAATAACGTCACACTATTTATTTTTCGATGTTTTTTTTATTACTAGTTGGTCTTTTCATATTTTTATGTCAATTCAGGATATAGATAGTTTTCATTGGAAAACTCATATATACCATACATTATTTTCTTCAGATTCAACTATAAAAGATGGCTTCGATTGAAATAGACGGTTCTCAAGTAAAAACCTTTCAAATTCAGTCAAATGATGGTGAAATTTATACGATTGATCAAGGAGTCGTAGATCAGTCAATGGCATTAGCTGGCTGTAAATTAACTGAAAATCTGAATTTGTTGCTTTAATATTCAAATGTTTTGTTTCTTGTAGTTGTGGAAATGGGCGTCGAACCGATCCCTTTACCAAATGTGAAAGGATCTATTCTTGGTCCAGTAAGTTCTCAAATTTCAATTTCAGTGTGAAAAAATTCTAAATTGTTAGATTGTTGAATATTGTAATTATCATAAAAATGATCTCAAACCAGATCCCATCGATGACGATGATGACGACGATCCAAACAAAGTTATTTACGAACCGAAACGGTAAATTCCTTCTTTCGTCATTACAATTTGACTCAGTTTTGTTGTTTTCAGTTCGGACGATATTAGCGAATGGGATCAAAATTTCATGAAACGATTCACAGTTGCTGAAGGAACGCTTTTCGATATCATTATGGTAAGTATCCGAACTAACGATTTCATGATCTTTATTTTTCTCGTATTAAGGCTGCGGATTACTTAGGCATCAAAAGTTTATTAGCTGTTGGTTGTAAAACAGTAGCTAACATGGTTCGTGGTAAATCCACAGATGAAATTCGCAAAACATTCAATATTGTTTTTGATTCGCCTGGTGAAGGACAAGCAGCAAGTGTATCAACAATTGCAGACTCCAATCCATCGGAGTCATCTCCGCAACCAGATCCAATGAATCAGTAAAATTAGATGCTGATTTAATCAAGAGCCTAATTTTTCTTCATTTTTTTTCTGTTGTTCATAAACCAAAGAGAAACATAATAGAAAAACACTCATTGATTTTGTCAATCGTTATATCACATATATTTTTCATCAAGAGAAGGAAGTTTCCTCAGGAAAATTCGTAGAATATTTCTGAAGTTAGTCGAAAACAACAGTTTGATACTTGTACTATCAATTCTGGTATAATAATATTAATAATATCAGTTGAAAATAGATTATTGTTCAGGAACTATCTCATTCAGTTTTAATACTTGTTGTCTTCGACAGTGAGTGCACACTAGTCAATTCGATAATAGTAGTTCTCGTATTTAGTATAATTCACATTTGCAATAAAAAAATGTCATTGTTTATCTATTATGTTAATGAAGCATTCTAATGAAGCAATACTTGGTTATCTAAAGAACTATGTATAACAAGATATAATAGAAAGCATGCCGATTTGAAAAGGCAGCCACAAGAAACATATTCGTACGGAACATTTTCTACCCAAAAAGTCAAATTTTGAAAATCTAGAAATTTCCCCTTAAACAAACAATTTCCTCATTCGTCACTTGTTGGCGACGCTTTGATTTTGACTTTCGCAAATTCAAGATGAATCATCAGCCATTCATTCTTCTTTTCTTTTCTCCCACTATTTTATTTCTTGTTTTTATTTTGTTGGCATTTTCCTTCGATGCATAAACGGCTCGTGATATCATACTATTTCTCTGCATTTATATTCTTGTGATAAATATTCGTAAAAACACTGGTATATAGCATACCTTATTTTCTTCAGATTCAACTATAAAAGATGGCTTCGATTGAAATAGACGGTTCTCAAGTAAAAACCTTTCAAATTCAGTCAAATGACGGTGAAATTTATATAATTGATCAAGGAGTCGTAGGACAGTCAATACTATTGACACAGTGTAAATTGACTGAAAATCTGAATTAGTTGCTTTGATATTCAAATGTTTTGTTCCTTGTAGTTGTGGAAATGGGCGTCGAACCGATCCCTTTACCAAATGTGAAAGGATCTATTCTTGGTCCAGTAAGTTTTCAAATTTCAATTTCAGTGTGAAAAAATACTAAATCGTTAGATTGTTGAATATTTTAATCATCATAAAAATGACCCTAAACCAGAGCCGATCGATGACGATGATGACGACGATCCAAACGAAGATATTTACGAACCAAAACGGTAAATTTCTTCTTTCGTCATTACAATTTGACTCAGCTTTGTTGTTTTCAGTACGGACGATATTACCGAATGGGATCAAAATTTCATGAAACGATTCACAGTTGCTGAAGGAACGCTTTTCGATATCATTATGGTAAGTATCCGAACTAACGATTTCATGATCTTTATTTTTCTCGTATTAAGGCTGCGAATTACTTAGGCATCAAAAGTCTATTAGCTGTCGGTTGTAAAACAATAGCCAACATGGTTCGTGGCAAGCCATCGTCTGAAGTTCATGCATTGTTCAATATTTCGTATGATCCACCTGGTGAAGGTTTAAATACTTCAAGTGCGCTCGAAGGACAAGCAGAAACCGCACCAACAACTGGTGATGCAAATAATCAGGCGTCGTCTCCGCAACCGGATCCAATGAATCAGTAAAATTGGACGTCGATTTATTCAAGAACTCAATTTCATTTCATATTCTTTTCCTTTTCATTCATTCATTCATGTATTTTTTAATGTTTACTCATAAATAGAGAAAACAAAACATCAAATGACATTTTAAATAGTAAATAGAGAGTTTATCGGGAAAATATATATGCATATCGAAGAAATAATTAATTAATTCGATCAACGTCTAAATATGTGTATTCTCGTTCTATTTTTTAACAGCACTAGCACGTACTAATGAGAATGGTTGTGATTTTTCTTTATTTAAAACACCACGTCGGACGCCGAGTAAGTCTGCCGACAACTTGTTCAACAAACATATGTGCTCGATTTCTTTTTTTGTATGTTCCGTGCCCAATGGTATGTTGTCATCAGTCACTATGAATTATTTACAATCGTGTGCTAAATCGAATACGACACCGATACGTTTCAATAAAAATCTGATGTCAATCACGTGTTTGCATTCGTTTAAATACTGAAATTTTAATTGATACGATGGATTTATTTAATTAGAAAAAAATGAAACTCTTTTCGATTGTGGATAACATTGTCATAAACGCCTCGAATTTCGTATCTCATACGACTCATCATCTTATCATATTCTTTTAGTTTCTCGGTTTTTTCCTTGACTCTCAAATGATATCACACTTTTCTTTTTGATAGTCTTGCCATAAGTTCAGGTTGAAAAAAAATGGCTTCAATTGAAACAGAGGATTCTCAAATAGAAACCATTCAAATTCAGTCAAATGACGGTGAAATTTATACGATTGATCAAGGAGTCGTAGATCAGTCAACGGTATTAGCTGACTGTAAATTAACTGAAAATCTGAATTTGTTGCTTTAATATTCAAATGTTTTGCTTCTTGTAGTTAGGGAAATGGGCGTCGAACTAATCCCTTTACCAAATGTGAGAGGATCTATTCTTGGACTAGTCAGTTTCCCCATTCAATTTTGATTTGGTAAAATAAGTTTAGCTTTGATTTTAGGTTGTTGAATATTGTAATCATCATAAAAACGATCCCAAACCAGAGCGCATCGATTACGATAAGTAAGAATCAAGACGGTAAATATCTTCGTGATTACAATTCTACTCAATTTTGTTTTCAGTACGGACGATATCAGCGAATGGGATCAAAATTTCATTAAACGAGTCGCAGTTAATCAAGGAATAATTTTCGAGATAATTTTGGTAAGTATCCAAACTTTGTTTTCCTGAACGTTGGTTGTGATGCTTTTGTTGTATTAAGGCGGCGAATTACTTAGGCATCAAAAGTTTAATAGATGTCGGTTGTAAAACAATAGCCAACATGCTTCGTGGTAAATCCACAGATGAAATGCGCAAAATATTGAATATTTCTTCTGATCGATCCCGTGAAGGATCACCTCCTAATGAACGGGAAGAAGAAAGTCACTGATAAGCGCAGATTTGGATCCATCATAGTCATCTCCGCAACCAGATCAACCGAGTCAATGAAAATGGACGTCAATTTATTCAAGAACCTGATTTCTCTTCATATTTTTTAAACATTGGCTAATAAAACAGAGAGAAACACTCATTGATATATGTATTTGTTATCCAACAGAGAGCTGATAGAAAAGAGAAGACAAAGAATCTTATTTCAAAATTTTTTCTATTCAGGTACAAGATAATTGCGTTCGGTATTTGTATGATTGAAACGAATGAGTACAGTATTTGTTGGGATAGTTGTTGACGAACGATGTACTGTTTGAGCTGACGATTGTTGTTTATTCGAACGTCGATGTGAACTATCTGTTCGACGAGATTTAACCGATGGTGATGATGTTGATGTTGGTGCATTAGGAATGTCGAGAACGACGTCGAGGGTTTTACTACGTTGTAATGTTCGAGTGAAATCATCAGTTTTTCGACCGGTAACACTTGGAAGAAGTGAAGCTGGTACAATGTCTGTTGTTTGTCGTTGTTGTCGTTGATTAGCAAGAGAAAATATGCGTAGATGAGGATAGATTTGTAAATTTGAAGGTTGACGTGGTGTTGCACGACGTTCGAGAAGTTTGCTATTCGTATGAGTTGTTTGTTCAGTTAGAGGACGTGTTGATGTTTCGATGAGTATTTTTTTAACTGAAATTCCTGTTGAATCCGATGGAATTAATGCTGTCGAATCAGGAATCGGTGGCGGTCGAGTTCGAGGTGATGGATCCTTAGGACTGCTTTTCAATTCATTGATTGGCTTTTCTAATTGTAATTTCGTTTGTGTTAATTCTTGATGATCTTTTTTCAAAACAGAATATTTCTGCATGAGTTCATTGATCATAGTTGGATTCGTTGTTTTAGTTGGTTTCGAGACTTCAACAGTTTTAAAACGAAGAATTTCTTCGCTATGATGTGTCGAACCTGATGAACGACGATTAGCCGAACGAATTTGTTGTCGTCGAATGCTTTTCACTGAATTCACACTGTCAGATTTGACTGTTGTCACACTTTTACTTGATCGAGGTCGTTCTTCAGGTAGATCCATAATATAATCACCGTAGTGATACACACGTGGAATAAGTACAGGTTCGGATTTCTTTGAAACAACTTCATCGTTCGATTTCGGTTCGAAATTGACCGTTGGTGTTTTAGACACTTTGGTTACACTTGATCGACGGCTTTTAGCTGATTGTGATCTTTTATCATTTTGATTTGAATCGATTTTTTCCGTTCGAGTACTGTTACTAGTACTGTCATCATCATCGTCGAGACTTGGTTTAGGCAACCAAATTTCTAACGAACATTTCTGTGTGATATTTCCATTGATAGACCATGTTTTTTGATAGGTTATCTTATCTAATGGTTGATCGGGTTTACTTTTTGATGAAGACGGTCGTGGATCGGGTTCAGATTGTTTCAAAACAATATTCGTTTCTTTTATTGGATTTTTTAAGTACGGTGTTTCACGTTGTGAAAGTGCCGCTAATCGACTTGTTGCTGTTGTTCGAGATAAATAATTGGCATATTTATCGAGTTTAACACGTGCAGCAACCAAACGTTTTAATGTCGGTGAATTTGCACGTTGAAGTTCGATTTTTGATGTACTATCATCATTCTGTGTATTATACCGAGAATATGCACGTGAACGATCGTCTTTTATCCATCGGCCAGTAGCAGCCGTACGCATATTTTCAACATCTTTGAGTACTTGAGGATCAGTACGATAGTAGGGTGCAACTGGAAGTGCAAGATCAACGTTATTCGAACCTAATCAATCATAAATATCAAGTCAATACGGCAGTGAATCGAAGCAAAACTTGCCTTTTAGACGTTTTGTTGTCATTTAAATATATACACATATGAAATTAATAATGCATAAAAAAAAAGAAAGAAAAAGTATGATTGTCGTTTTTCATGTTTCTATCCTGAGGCATATCAACAAAAAAAAAAGAATTCGTCGTTTTCATTTTAAATTTATTCAATCACAACTAGGTGTCGTTTGCACTGATTGTTCTACAATAGTGTTAATTTGAAAATAGAGCAAGAAAAAAAAAGAACTTAAATCTGCATTATTATCAACACTTCTGTATTTTCTTTCTTTTTTTAATCAAACAGAAACGTTTTTTTCTTATTAAATAAACGGAAACTAATTAACATAATATCTTAACGAGTTTCTAAACAAAAGCACACCAATATTTTTTTGAATGACGACGATTATTTAGGTTTTATTTTGTACGCCAACACGTGGGGAATTAGTAACCTACGAAGAAAGTACATTTTTTTCGACGGGACATATCATGACACAGAACGAAAAAAATGTATAACCCTTTCGTGCATAAAAATGCATTGACAATTATGCACAGTTGTTTCATTTTTATTTTTATCAGTAGGTACGACAGTTGAGATGCGTCTACAAAAGAAAATGCGTGATTTAAAACTTCCATAAATTTTGTTTTTCACTTCAGAACTCGAATTGTGACAGTGACAACCTCCTAGAAGTATATTGATGATATTTGGCCTTGACAATTTGACCTTATGTTTTTGTCTTTTACTTTGATATTTTCTTTCTCTCAGAAATGAGTATATAATTAGATACATTTTTATGGAAACGACATGATTAGCGATAGAGAAAAACTTCTTGCTGTCGCATGTCAATAAAACCGTTTTTTTTATTATTTCGAAAATTGTACTTGCGACTCGACATCGGGTATTGAGTTTTTCTTTTTCTATGGGATAATGTTATTAAGCCTTATCAAAGAGCGCTTAGCAGGTTTCGTCTATTTATTAATCGATATAAAGAAAAAAATCGCCCTGTCATACTGTGTTAGGTAGAAAATGAGAAAGAAAGAAAGAAAGAGCTCGTTGTTTTTTTAGTGCATATTATATTTGGATTTTTTTCTTTTTCAGATGAATTTATCGATTGTAATCCTTTTAATTTTAATCAAGTATGCTGGCAGTCGTGGAACGGGTGCACCAAATACAGCTTGTGACTCAATGACTCCGGGTCATGATGTGTCTTCTCAAACATGTTCTTCGAGTTATGTTATTCAATCTGATAAATCACAATATTATTCAAATGAAACCGTTCTTAGTAAGTATATTGATTTTTTTTTCACAAAAATCTATATCGATAATTTTAGTTACAGTTAGTGGTGCGACTAGTAGTGATACATTTCGTGGTTTCTTACTGATCGCAAAGACAGAAACAAGTCAGCAGATTATTGGAACTTGGCAGATAGTTAACTCAACTATCCAGACAGTTGCATGTGGTGATACATCTAATACTGGCGTAACGCATACCTCAAATATTGAAAAGACTTTGATACAAGCTATTTGGACACCACCGTCAACAGCATCAACTGAGAGAACAATGATCAGGTAGATTATGGTTTTTATTTCGTTCAATATCTATCAATTTGTATTTTGTTTTCTAGGGCAACAATTGTTAAAGCTTACAGTACCATCTATGTTAATTGCTTCAGTCTTATTCTGACAAATCGTCAAGTAGAATCATCAAATACAACAACAGCGGCAGCAACAACAACGACAGCGGCAACCACTACTCCTACTGCTAATATTACTTGGACATATACAAATGGAGTGACGTCAGTAAAAATGCAAATCAATAATCTACAAACAAGTCAATGGTTTGCTCTTGGTCTTTCGCTTGACGACGAAATGGTAACAGAGAATATTTTGTTGATAAGGTCTCTATTGTTCATATATAAAGGGTGAAGATCATGTATTTGTCTGCAAACATTTATCCAATGACACTGTCGTATCTGATCGTCTTATAAATGCTGGTGGATACGTACCTCCAGTATCACCTACATCAGTTTTATCCGATCCAGGTGGTACATTCACACAAACATTACAAAAACTGGAAAATGGCGTTTGCTATTGTGAATTCACTCTATCAAATTTTGATAATTCAGGACGTCGACGACGAGCTATTGGTGGTTTATCTCAATCAACTGCATATTATCCATTGATAGCTATTGGAGATCTTGACAATTCAAGTTAGACTCTACTGACAATCATTCTAGTTTTTTTTTTCATTTTTCTATAGATGCAATTACTACTGAACATACAATTCGTACGGCATTACCGTCAACTGTTCAGTTGAATCAGACTGAAACAGTTTTGTTTGGTGTTTCTTCAGATACTAGTACAACCACTGTTCAAACAACAACTGATTCGTCAGCAACTGTAGAATGGACATATGCAAATGAAGTTACATCAGTAAAAATGCAGATCAATACTTTAGGAGCAGGACAGTGGTTTGCTCTTGGTCTTTCACATGATCAGAATATGGTAAGATAATAAAAAAAAGAAACTTAGTTGATAATGTCTTTACTGTTTATCTGTAGGGTGAAGATCACGTATTTGTCTGCAAACGTGCAGCTGATGGTACAGTTACTTTGAATCGTCTTATAAACGCTGGTGGATACGTAGCTCCAGTAACACCGACGTCAGTTTTGTCCGATCCAGGTGGTACCGTGACAATAACCGTACAGAAATTAGAAAACGGTGTCACATATTGTGAATTCACTCTATCAAATTTTGATAGTTCAGGACGCCGACGACGAGCAATTAGTGGTCTATCTCAAACAGCTGCTTATTATCCATTGATAGCTATCGGAAATCTAGACAGTTCAAGTAATTACGATTTTCTTTTCGATTGTTTTTAGTTAAACATTTGTTTGTTTTGAAGATGCGATAACTACTCGGCATACCGAGCGTTCAGCAATATCTCAAACTGTTCAACTTAATCGAAATGAGAAAATAACCTATGGTGGTTCGTCAAGTTCTTCAATAGGTTTAATGAAAGCTCATGGAATAATGATGATATTCGCTTGGATTCTATTCGTTCCAACTGCTATTCTTCTAGCTCGATATTTCAAACCTTCATTTCCCGAAAAGAAACTCTGTGGCAAAGCTATTTGGTTTTCTATTCATCGTGCTGTTATGATAACCGTTGTTGTTTTAACAATAATTGCGTTTATTCTCATTCTTGTCTATGAAAAAGGTAAATGGGTTTCACAAGATAATCAACGTGAATTTGCACATTCGATTCTTGGTATTATAACAATCTGTTTCGCTATTATTCAGCCAATAATGGCTCTATTCCGGTGTCATCCCGATGGTGAATATCGTTTTGTATTCAATTATGCTCATCGTTTCGTTGGCTTGTCTGCATTAATACTTTCGATCATCACAATATTTAATGCGGTGCGAATGCACAAAGCATTTATGTTGCGCGTTGCGTGTTTTCCTC
>ERZ778023.2181-NODE-2181-length-25494-cov-55.021620_pt1 | contig 25494 bp, 24 predicted proteins | sample MGYA00375753_ERZ778023 | MGnify/ENA primary metagenome ERZ778023 (study PRJEB29350, sample SAMN05389822) | bioreactor metagenome | isolation source: Ammonium sulfate bioreactor | place: South Africa: University of Cape Town | collected 2014-04-04 ... | reverse complement strand
ATTACAGACACCACTCCAACAATCAGCTCCTTTTTGACAGTACTTTCCATTGCAATTCTTCCCACATGTAACACCACAATCGATTCCTTCTTCAGCACCGTTTTTCACTCCATCGTTACAATTGGGCACTACAATTTTAGGTACATGGATTCAAGATGTGAAGAGTAGGTTACTTACCTTGGCACTGGTTATATCCACAAACACCACTTCTGCATTCTACGTCAAGAATGCAATATTGATCGTCACATGTCTTAGAACAAGCTGGACCACAATCTATGCCTGTTTCTTTGCCATTTCGAATATTATCAAAACATGTCGGTACTAGAATAATGTTTATAATTAGAATTATAGTATTGTAGACGAGACAGACTGAAAATTTCTGGTGGACAAAAATACACTTTAGACTTATTGATCACAGGGAAAGGTAATAGATAGAGGTATGATTAATTCATAAGCTGATTTACTGTAAACTTTATTTCGCTTAGTTGAACTGACCTGCACGAGCCACTCTTGCACTACGAAATTTCAGTTGAATGCTTCTTTCTGGATTGTCTTGTAATGGCATAGGAATTGAGATATTATCAATAAATATTTCACTATCTAATTTGTTTAAGTCTATCATATTTCCTTGGCAAGGAAATCTGTTGCAATTCGATAAATTGCCGACTTCAGTTTCAATAGTGAGTAGATTCATGGCATCATTTATCTTCGAATCTTTTTGTTCTTCCGTTGAATTACTTGAATTGCTACTGCTAGCAGCTGAAAGAGGAATTACGTGTTTTACTTTGATACCAACTAAATGAAGTTTTTCCGAAAGCTACAATGGCAAGGCCAATGTGCAAGATATATAAACAAAAATATATACCTTTTCCATGAGCATATCATAGTCGATATCGGTCAATTGATTCAGTTTAAACTCATTGATGTCAAATGTTATATGAAATACGTTCGAATCTAAGCCTATGAAAAGTTCAACAAAAGATTATTATCAGAGGATGATATGCAAACCTGGTTTTGTATCCGAAAATGCGTTCTTTGGCAAATAAAATAAGATTGCATAAACGATAAAAACAATCGTTGCAAATAGTAGAAACAATGAGCAACCGGTCTTTATCCATCGATTTTCCCATGCGGAACTTGACAGAAATATAATGCCGAAAGAAACTGTTAAATTTACATCTGCCAGACCTGATGATTTACCTTATTTTGTTCGGCATTAACTTTTGTTCTTTCCATTCTTTATCGGAATTCAATATGTTAACAGTTGATTCCATCAATTTTTCGTGATTTCGAATTGATATTGGTACTTTTGAATTTGGACTAAACTGGAGGAAAGTAGGGGCGCACCTGCACTCTCGTTGAAAAAAAACACAAATGAAAAAAAACGAGAGGTATCTATCGAACAAATGCGTATATATACGAATGACTGCACACTGAATTATCGGAGAATAATATAATATATAAATAAAAATGCAGGTGTATCTTTTGTATTTATCCTTTTTTTCCCCGATGTTTATTCATGATTATAATCGAATATTAGACGGTTTTAACAAAAACCTCTTTGTATATACGTGTGCATTAATGCATAAAGCTACTTCCTCTAGATAGATGATGTCACCTTGATTGCTAATTCAAGCTTTCATTTTTTATCAACAAAATACAACAAAAACATTACCTGTATAAAAGAAAGAAAACAATATATTAACAAAAAATTGAATCGGTTCGATATTTATTTTGTATAGTTTCTAATATTCTGTTGAGAATAGGTTTGGCCTGTTGGCTGATTTGATTGAATTCAATGCATAGATCAGTGAGCGTCTATATATAGTAGATATTGTTCCAAGAGTGATATTAATCAATTTGGATATACATACATCACTGTTCTGGAGAGATGCTAACAAGTGTTTTGCACCCTCTTCTCTTATCTGATTACGACGCAGATTCAATTGTTGAAGTGTCTATAAATATATCGAAAACATATCCAACATTTGAGTATAAATTTATAAAAAAAATATATATTACTCTGTTAACCGTTAGAGCATGAACCAAATACTCAGCACCTATTTTTCCAATGTTATTTCTTCCAAGATTTAGTTTAGTTAATGTCTACGGTTATAAATTACGACATAGTATAATAAAAACGATTTTGAATGCGTTAAAGAAAAAAGTATGCTCTATGATAACTTTGTTTTTATCGTTTTATCTTCCTTTTATTATCATTTCTTTATAGAACGACTACTGCCATCTATTTTCCCAACTGATGCAGTTCTATAGTATAGCGTTCAATCGCTCTTTCTCGATCTCGTGATATAGTGAATCATCATGAGTCATTAAATGTGTTCCTTTTACTTACATTTTATTTTATGATTCTATACAACAATCATGGATGATGATATTTTACTAGAAGAAATAAAACATGAACGTGTCAATGCATATATCGAAGATGTTAGTAAGAAATTATCTGACAACAATGATTGGAATACATTTCGACCAGATGAAATAGCTGAAGCATCTCTTCAAGTAGCTGATCTATCTCTAATCGACGATGAACAAACAGGTCGTTTTCGGCAATTTCTATCGATTGCAACGAATTTCTCATCATTAGCATTTGCTGAAAAACTACTGATAATTCCAGTTTTAGTAGAAAGTATCAAACAATTACTCGAAGATATGATGCGAGAAATTCAAGAATACGCCGACATGGCAAATGAACTTCGTGATATTATTCATTGTTTCGTTCGAATGGTTATGGAAGTTAAACACAAAGTGAAAATGACGCTTCCATTGCTTACTGCAGCCAAATCACAAATCGGAATTATTCAAGATGTTATGAATACCGATCCGAGTCAAGCTTTAAATGAAATCGATAGGCGAGATATTCAACTTGCATTAAATCGAATGTCGATTGGCATTCAAAATCTACTTAGTTTAGCTCGATCATCACGAGAAGAAAGTCAACGAATCAATGAACGAGTACATACTATAACGAATGCAGTTCAATCGAAGAAAATCATCATCGAAGAACGATTAGAAATTGCTCGATTTTGTTTTAAATGCGCTATGCCAACATGTTCAATAACAGCTGGAGTAGCCATGGGTGGCTGTGTTGCAGCCGAATCATTTGGTGGCGTAGGCGCGTTAGTTGTTGCAGGAACAGCTTTTCCACCTGTGACTGCTATCGTTGGTGCAACGATTTTAGGTGGTATTTCTGCTGGTACGGCTATTATTTTAGTGAAGAAATTTTGGGCTCGACATCAATTAAAAGCGTTGGGTTATTTGAATGAAATCTTCGAACGTTTAGTTCAATTGAATTCAGCGAATATGTATTTTATGTGTTATATGATGAATGCAGAAGAAAAAGTCAATGCAGTTTCGCAGCATATGGAAGACGTACAACTTTGTTTAGAAAGTGAAAGACAACGACGAATAAATCAAAATGTCTGTTCGGTAGCTGTCGATTCAACGAGAGCAATGATGCAAAGTCTCGAACAAATATCGAATTTGGATATATCTAAATGGACGAACTCTTCGAATGCAATTGGTTTTTCTGACATTGATATTATATAATAAATTAAAATAAAACAAAAAAAAAAGAAAAGAGTTCAAATTTTTTTAGCTTCTGCACGTAGACCATCATTAAACTGTTCTGGTTGAGTTTCATTCGCTGATTCCATTACAGGGTATTGCTCTATATATGGCGGTGGTGGTGGTTGTCTTTCCTCCATAGGTACTACTACAAGTTGTCTTTCCTCCATAGGTACTACTACAAGTTGTCTTTCCTCCATAGGTACTACTACAGGTTGTCTTTCCTCCATAGGTACTACTACAGGTTGTCTTTCCTCCATAGGTACAACTACAGGTTTGTCTAGTTTGCGTTCTACACTCGAATATGATGGTGGTTGACTTTCAGCCACTGGATAAGGTGCATATCCAGGTTGAAATGCATATGGTGGTTGATATGTTTGCGGATAAATCGTCATAGCTGGACGTGATGCGGACTTGCAAATACAGCAAATAATGACCACAATAATAGTAACGCAAATACATAAACCACCTAGAATTCCAGCTATAATACCAATAACAGCACCTGCACTTAATGTTGAATCCGATGAACTACCGGTACATGTACTAAAAAAATCAAATTCATATAAGAAAATCAAGTTTTCACGATTTTATTTCTTTACCCAGTAGTAGCCGAATAAGTGCTACAGTAATAAGAGTAGCAGGCTGATCTACATGATGAACTAGTGCATGAACTCGAATAAGCAGTACCGGCATAGACATTATTACAATAGCATGAGCATGTATAGCTGGTATAGCTGTGAACAATGCCAAATATTCCAAAAAGTACAGCAAGAATCACTGCACGGTTCTGCATCGTGAAAGAAAAAAATTCAAATCAGCCAGCGAACAAAAAAATACGCGATTTTTATGCAATGAATTTTGTTTTCGAGCGTGATTTTTATGAGTCAATAAAAAAAAATCTTGAAAAATAATATTTGATCGAAAGAATCACAGTCGCCGAAATGATTGTATTTCTGCTTGTTTACTTTTTGCTTGCCTTCTTTTTTTCAACCTTTTCGTATCTAGGGAAAAATTTCACTATCAAGAAAGATGTCGCTTATTTCGACTTGATAGTACTTGTAAACCTGCTTGAACAACAAGACCTAACACTATCACAATTATGTTGTTTTCAGATAACTGCCATATCACGATTGTGATTTTGACTTGCAAATACATAAAAACCACCTGGAATTTCAGCTATAATAATATTAAAATCACGTACAGTTAATCTTAAATCCAAATGAACTATCGGTACATTCACTTTTTTCAATTATTTATAATTAGAAAAAAAATTCACTCTTGAGGGTCATGTTCTCAACTATAAGCTGCTTTTTCTTGAAATTAAAGATTATAGATAAGTTTAAACACATAAACTTAATCTGGAATTTCTCATTAGGACTTTCTGAAGCCATTCTAGCAAGAGTATACTCATTCACAATTTGACATACATAGATCATGGATAGTTTGCAAGCATTGAAAACTCTATACGATGATTTGAATCTGTTATATACACAATTTAGTATTTATTTGCCATTGATTTTCTTCATTTTGGGTTTCATTGGTTTTCTTGGTAATGTTTTTACTTATCTTCAACCTGAACTTCGTTCAAATACGTGTTGTATCTATTCGCTTGCTGGTTCAATAGGTGATATTTTAAATCTATTGATTAATTTAGTTCCAAATTTTATTGGTGCAAAATATAATATTTACGTGCCATGGAATAACTCATCGGAACTATGCAAATTCAATGCATTTCTACTATCATTTTTCGCTCAATTATCACCCAACAGTTTGCTTTTAGCAATTATTGATCGATTTGCTGCAACATGCGATCTTGCATCACCTATTCGACGAATTCTTCAACTAAAATTCGTGCCAATAATGATTATTCTTGGTATGATTTTTTGTTTTCTCTTAGTCATCCCTGGAACATTTTATTTTGAACAATCTATTTACTGGTGTGAATCGCGAGATCCATTGGTAACAAATACGCTCTATATTTTTTTAAACGGTATATTGCAACCAATATTAATGCTAGTGTTTGTTCTCTTAACCTATCGAAATATTCATCGAAGTCATCGACGTGTCGTAAGTTCTCGAGATTCTTTAATCCGATCAAAAGCTTATTTTTAATAGAGAGGAACAAATTCACAACAACATCGAACAAAATTTATCGTCATGATATTCGGACAAATTTTCCTAACAGCATTTCTTTCTTTACAATGGATTATATATTATATGTATTATACATTTACAATCTATGAATCTCGAACTATGGAACAATCGGCAATTATTTATCTTGTTAGTACATTATCTGTAAATATTTTTTATTTAAATAATGTCAAAGCATTTTATATTTCATTATGCACATCAAAATTATTTCGAAAAACTTTCAGTAATGGTATACTGAAATTAGTAGGTCGACAACGACGAATTGGAACGATTCAAACAAATAGTCATTCAGCAACAATTGCTAGAAAACAAATAAACAAATAATTCACCCCTCTTAAATTGTTGTTTCGTAAAGTTTTAATATTTTCTGTAAATAATCCTAATTGAACTTTGAGTAAAGCTTTTAAAAGAGCATGTCATGTCAAATTATATTACAATATTTTAGCACTTTCAATGTGAAATGCGAAGATTAAACAGTTGAATCGTAATTAAATAGTGCGTAAATTCAGAAAGTTTATTAAAAAAAGAAATGCCGGAAGTTACGTATACAGACATGCTACGAATCCTCGAAGAAATAATTTCAAAAGAGAAGAATATTAGAAACGAGGAGGATTTCCATCTACTTTAATTAACTGTATATTTAGAATATAATATTTTAAGAGTATATTTTAAAGAAATCTTCAGATAAGCTAAAATACATTCGATTATTTCTTCGTCACGTCATTCTATCAAAAATCTACTGAGTGACAGTCTGACATAGATACCATGGATAGTTTTCAATCGTTAAAATCTTTCTATGATGATATAAGTCAATTAACAATACAACTTAGTATTTATCTACCATTGATTTTCTCGGTTTTGGGTTTCATTGGTTTTCTTGGTAATGTTTTTACTTATCTTCAACCTGAACTTCGTTCAAATACGTGTTGTATCTATTCGCTTGCTGGTTCAATAGGTGATATTTTAAATCTATTGATTAATTTAGTTCCAAATTTTATTGGTGCAAAATATAATATTTACGTGCCATGGAGTTTTTCAACTGATCTATGTCGATTGAGTATCTTTATTTTAACATTTTTTCCACAATTATCAGCAAATTGTTTGCTTCTTGCAATTATTGATCGATTTGCTGCAACATGCGATCTTGCATCACCCATTCGACGAATTCTTCAACTTAAATTCGTTCCACTAATGGTTATTCTTGGTTTGATTACTTGTTTTCTTCTAACGATTACTGGTTCATTATACTATGAACAATCAGAATGGTTTTTTTGGTGTATATCACGAGATCCACTCATAACAAGCGTATTATATATTGTTTTAAGTGGTTTATTTCATCCAATACTAATGTTAGTATTCGTTTTATTAACTTATCGAAATATTCATCGAAGTCATCGACGTGTCGTAAGTTCTCGAGATTCTTTAATCCGATCAAAAGCTTATTTTTAATAGAGAGGAACAAATTCACAACAACATCGAACAAAATTTATCGTCATGATATTCGGACAAATTTTCCTAACAGCATTTCTTTCTTTACAATGGATTATATATTATATGTATTATACATTTACAATCTATGAATCTCGAACTATGGAACAATCGGCAATTATTTATCTTGTTAGTACATTATCTGTAAATATTTTTTATTTAAATAATGTCAAAGCATTTTATATTTCATTATGCACATCAAAATTATTTCGAAAAACTTTCAGTAATGGTATACTGAAATTAGTAGGTCGACAACGACGAATTGGAACGATTCAAACAAATAGTCATTCAGCAACAATTGCTAGAAAACAAATAAACAAATAATTCACCCCTCTTAAATTGTTGTTTCGTAAAGTTTTAATATTTTCTGTAAATAATCCTAATTGAACTTTGAGAAAAGCTTTTAAATGAGCGGATTAAAAATAGAAGGTTATAAAGTTCATTAATAAAAGAATGTTTATTATCAACGCCAAGAAATTGTTTTTGGGGTGGAATCCGAATGAGTAATATTCGATTTCAACGTATACATTCAGGTATATATTTCAGCAATACCCTGAAATATTGGGTTGTCATTGAACATGATTTAACATTGGTAATTTCTTCGTTACTGTTGAGAAACATTGTTGCATATATGATTACTAAGATAAGTTGTAAAAGGAGAAATAATGGATTGGCATAAACAAGTAGAAAACGTGTGTAAGTATTATAAGGATAATAATTAAAGAAACAAAAATAGACGATCCAAGATAGAAGATTGAAAAAAGGCGTAAGAAAAATAAAGAATGAATTCTCATAAATATTAACTATTTGAAAGAGAATTTTCCATGAATTTGTTCGAAACGTTTCGTAAGATGAATGTTCACATATATTTAATAATAAAGTATGAACGAAATAATGTAAATCATAAATCGAAATATTCCAATGTATTGTTTGTTTCCATAATACGATAATAGTTCCAACTATTGAATTAACATCTGTTGGTGTTGTATTATCACATGGTAAATATGTACTCTTAAATTGCACAAAATTTTCATCTAAAATCGCTAATTTATTACGCATATGTACATCTTCAGATATGATATCGGCATCCCAAAAATCAATTCGTGAGCATGCGATTCATGGAAAAATTCTGTAGATTTGTTATATTTGGCACATAAGCTATATGATCGAAATTAATTAAATTATTTTTTACACATAAATAATTTAAATATAAAAAATAATTAGTACACCATATAGAATCACAATTGGATAATGTGATCATGACACAACCATACGAATCTTTTAAATATTCTTCATAATATTGAATTGCTATTCGAGAAGCATGATCACAGTTGGATTGTTTGCCTGCTACGTGATGTGGTATGTTCGCTGGATGCATACTTATGATCATTTGAGTAAATTTCTTTTCATATTTATAAATGATATCATTATATTTTGTTTTACTATTAAACTCACGTTCCTCAAGAGCGATACAAACTAACATGGGCACATTTTGTTTGGGTAATGATTCTAAACTAGCATCAATAATTGATAGATCTTCTTTGTAAATTGGAACAATCACAATATGTAATATTTCTTCGCCATCTAAGAGTTCATATTGGAATTGTTTGTGTGAATTGTTGGTTAATTTATAAGAGAGATCTTTCTGTTTAAACATGGCAAACAAAGAAGTTATATACATCAACAGAAAAGTGACGATGATATAGAGAGAAATAATAATATTGTATATAATAGTGATTATAGGCCAAAACCATACACTTATAAATGAAATAATCAAAGGAAACCACATAAAAATACTACAGAACAGTTTGATTGCTAATGGAGCTGTATGTCAATGAGTACTATAGCTATAATTTTGCATTATGTGTTTTTTTTTTAAAATGTAATGCAAATATCCTCGTTTTCGTGATTGGAAATATTACTACCGAAAGGTAATTACCTTGAATGCATTCATACGATTTTATACAGACGTGTCGTTTATCTTTACTCCTAATCCTATTTTCTTTGGTGACAAAATCGTTTGACGAAGAGAGAAAGTGCAATATAATTATACAGTCATAGAACATGCTTGAGAAACTACAGAAAAACAAATTTACGCATCAATTGCAAGAAGATAAGAGAACAGCGACCTTCGCTGTATTGCTGTTAAGGACAATAATATCAGTTTTGTTGTCTCCATTAACATCAGTTACGGCTAATGAATTCGACTGTCCACCAGTTGGATAAGTAGTTTGTAAACCAAATGTACCATTACCACTACCGAGAAGAACACCGACATTAGATGAACCAGCGTTTGCAACGATCAGATCAAGTTTACTATCTCCATCAATGTCAGCTATTGCCACTGCATACGGACTATTACCAACTGAATAAGTGACTTGAGAAGCAAATATACCATTACCATTATTTAAGAGAATACCAATATTATTCGAACCGGTATTTGCGACTATAATATCGATTTTACTATCTCCATTGATATCAAGTGCAGTTACAAACCGAGGATTATTGCCCGTTGAATAAGTGATTTGAGGAGCAAATGTTCCATTACCATAGTTAAAGAAAACACTGACATCATTCGATACAGAGTTTGAAGCAATAATATCGAGTTTACTGTCTCCATCGACATCAGCTACGGCCACTGAATATGTGGTATTACCAGCTGGATAAGAGACTCGAGGAGCAAATGTTCCATTACCTTTGTTGAGAAGAACGTTGACATCATTTGAAACATCGTTTGCAGTAATAATATCGGGTTTATTATCTCCGTTGACATCACCTGTAGTTACCGATCTCGGATACGTAGGAGATGAATAAGCGACTTGTGAAGCAAATGCACCATTGCCTGAATTGAGAAAAACACCGACATTACTCGCCCATAGATTTCCAACAATAAGATCCAATTTGTTGTCTCCATTGAGATCACTTGCTGTCACAGGCTGTGGTTCATTACCAGTGGAATAAGTTACTCGATCAGCGAATGTTCCATTTCCATTATTGAGAAAAACACTAAGCTTTTTTGAACCAGCACTTGTAGCAATAATATCAGGTTTACCATCTTCATTGACATCGGCTTGTGTCATACTATACGACCAACCATCAACTGAATAGATATCTCGAGTTGGGAATCGATTGCATGGTGCTATGAGGAAGAGAGAAATTGTTATTAGTGGTACTAATACAGCGCAAATACTATCATACTTGTTGTCGTTGTCGTTGTTGTCGTCGTTGTCTTTGTGGTTATCGTCGACGTTGTCGTGGACGTTGCGGTAGTTGTTGTTGTGGATGTTGTAGTAGTTGTTGTTGCTGTAGTTGCAGTAGTTGTCGTTACTGTTGTCGTTGTTTTAGGCATGCCAAGTAAGGCAAGAAGCAGTGTAGCGATACCCGCACCAAGAAGAATAAGAGAGAAAATAGAACAGGATACTAAATATGTGCAACGAATGCGTTTCAAAAACCTAGATGACAAATTTTTAAACTTAATATGAAAAGAATAGAGAAAATGTTTTACCAGTTCTTTTTATTTTTCTTCCGTCTATGATGATCTTTATTCTGAAGATCTATTTCATTTAACCATGATTTGACTGTCTAAAATATCAAGATTCCGTAAATTCAAACATTGAAATCTTTAGTTTGATTTGATGTCTCGCCTGTATTGATGATGAATTTGTACTAACAGTTTGTTTGACATATTTATTCTTATTCTGGACTTTTTCGAAGACTTTTGGGCGGCGAATGAATTCATCGTTTATATTCTTTTTTCGCTGCTTCTGCTGCTGCTTGTCTTTCTTGGCAATAGTCTGGAGTTTATTTCTATAACGTGCTTTTAAGATAGTTGATGTCTATTTGTATAAAGAGAAAATATAAATATTTCAAAAAATTTACAATGTAACCGTGAATAGAATGTCTTCAGGATTGAGAGGCCCATTGTTCGTCGTATACATCCTCTGTTTTTGTGATCCAATGATTGTATTGACAGTAGATGATTTGAGAGCTACTTGTCAATGAATATGTTTTTATATTATTGATTGCGGACCGTGCCAACAGAGCATGGGCATACATATTGTAGTCTTCGTTAAATTGAATTTATAATGAGAAAAAAAAAATCTTAAAAAAAATATTCTTATTATTCACATCTTACAGAATGCCTTATATATATTTTTTTTTCTCGCAATATATAAGCACAAAATCAATGAAGTTCTTCGTTGTTGTTCATTTTATTATTTTACTGAATAAAAAAATAATAATAAATGAATTGAAAGAAACCTTTCTGTGTCAGCTTGTTATTCAATTTGTGAGATGAGAGCAACAGTCGGAATCAGTGATGGGTACGGTTCGTGTTTTTTACGAACCGAACGAATTTAACCGGAAAATTTTCAAACGAATTAAATCTTATAGAGTATCGAAAACTAACATAAGATTCGAATTTAATATCAATGAATAAGTTTTTGAAAGCTTTAAAAAAATTAGAAAAGTTTTACGAATAAAATTTAGTACTAGTATGGGTAATGTTTATTTGAAAAATATTCATAAAAAAATTTGTTAGTAAGAAACTTACAAGTAGTAATAAAAAATAACCTTATATCAAGAAAACTAAGACAATATTTAGATTTCACGTCGAAATCGATCATTCAACAGTTCATCGAAACGATGACTATTGTAATCTGTCTGAACAAAGCTTTTCAATAGGCTAAATAAAATATTAATTTTGTAAATAAAGAAAACTATGTATTGTCTTGATGGTTGCACTGAGTAGGTCATACATATTCGACAGTCTATCAGAAAATATAAAACATTCTTCTTTTCATAGATATCTAATATATTAGAAAAAAATATACATCAATATCGAAGTTCGGTTTATTTCGGTTCGAGTCGATATGTGACTGCATCTGAAACCGAACAGAACTTTTTCCATCGCTGACTCAGAATCGTGCGAAGTTTCATCATTGAAAAACAAACATGTTGTCTGGGTTTTTTCCAAAATGACTGTTGCTTATCATATAAGCAAAAAGATAAAAGAATGAGTAATATATATGTCGTAGGCCAATCGGATACTCGCACGAACTTTCGAACTCAAATCATTCAGCTCAAATGCATTATTTTTGCGTAATACATTTAGTACACCTACCTCGTGTAAAAAGCTTAAAAACAAACGTCCTTAAAATAATAGAAAAAAAATCAAGTTTTTTTACTGTTAAAAAATGTCCATTTCTATACTTCAGAAAAGTTGGCTATTTTTAATTCATTTTAAAATTCGGCTCAGCATTACATAAACCTATAGAAAAACTAGCACTCTATTCAAATAAATTTTTTTCATAAAGAATTCATCAAAGAAAAAGCTTGAAATGCTTAAAACACTAAAATTTGTTTGATACCATTGTCGAGAAACATTTCGATTGATATACATATTTCGATAGAGTAAAGAACGCTATATATTTGTGTGTAAAAATAAAATATTTCAGTACATCATCAGAAATTAATTATATGAGAAAATCACCCAAAAACTGGCCACAGATCACTAATTAAAAATAATATTTTGACACACCATTCAAAGTACATCACATTGTTTCAATCAATCTCAAAGAAAAGAAAAGGAAATTATACAGTTCGATAGAGTACATGAAGATCTATCCAACGGGATCATGCTATGCATGCTTACTCAACTATATTAAACACTCTTTATTATAAACTATCGTTTTCCCTTCAAACATGAAGAAGGAGAAAACTAAGATAGAATTCTTTTGAGATTACATATTAGTAACAAATTAATCGTGTAGTCGTATCAATTGCAAGAAGATAAGAGAACAGCGACCTTCGCTGTATTGCTGTTAAGGACAATAATATCAGTTTTGTTGTCTCCATTAACATCAGTTACGGCTAATGAATTCGACTGTCCACCAGTTGGATAAGTAGTTTGTAAACCAAATGTACCATTACCACTACCGAGAAGAACACCGACATTAGATGAACCAGCGTTTGCAACGATCAGATCAAGTTTACTATCTCCATCAATGTCAGCTATTGCCACTGCATACGGACTATTACCAACTGAATAAGTGACTTGAGAAGCAAATATACCATTACCATTATTTAAGAGAATACCAATATTATTCGAACCGGTATTTGCGACTATAATATCGATTTTACTATCTCCATTGATATCAAGTGCAGTTACAAACCGAGGATTATTGCCCGTTGAATAAGTGATTTGAGGAGCAAATGTTCCATTACCATAGTTAAAGAAAACACTGACATCATTCGATACAGAGTTTGAAGCAATAATATCGAGTTTACTGTCTCCATCGACATCAGCTACGGCCACTGAATATGTGGTATTACCAGCTGGATAAGAGACTCGAGGAGCAAATGTTCCATTACCTTTGTTGAGAAGAACGTTGACATCATTTGAAACATCGTTTGCAGTAATAATATCGGGTTTATTATCTCCGTTGACATCACCTGTAGTTACCGATCTCGGATACGTAGGAGATGAATAAGCGACTTGTGAAGCAAATGCACCATTGCCTGAATTGAGAAAAACACCGACATTACTCGCCCATAGATTTCCAACAATAAGATCCAATTTGTTGTCTCCATTGAGATCACTTGCTGTCACAGGCTGTGGTTCATTACCAGTGGAATAAGTTACTCGATCAGCGAATGTTCCATTTCCATTATTGAGAAAAACACTAAGCTTTTTTGAACCAGCACTTGTAGCAATAATATCAGGTTTACCATCTTCATTGACATCGGCTTGTGTCATACAATACGACCAACTATCAACTGAATAGATATCTCGTGTCGGGAATCGATTGCATGGTGCTATGAACAAGATAGAAATTGTTATTAGTGGTACTAATACAGCGCAGATACATCATACTTGTTGTTGTCGTCGTTGTAGTCGTTGTTGTCGATGTTGTCGATGTTGTGGTAGTTGCTGTCGTGGATGTTGTAGTAGTTGTTGTCGTTGTCGTTGTGGTAGTTGTTGTTGTGGACGTTGTAGTAGTTGTTGTCGTGGTCGTTGCGGTAGTTGCAGTAGTTGTCGTTACTGTTGTCGTTGTTTTAGGTGTGCCGAGTAAGACAAGAAGCAGTGTAGCAATAGCCGCACCAAGAAGAATAAGAGAGAAAATAGAACAGGATACTAAATATGTGCAACGAATGCGTTTCAAAAACCTAGATGACAAATTTTTAAACTTAATATGAAAAGAATAGAGAAAATGTTTTACCAGTTCTTTTTATTTTTCTTCCGTCTATGATGATCTTTATTCTGAAGATCTATTTCATTTAACCATGATTTGACTGTCTAAAATATCAAGATTCCGTAAATTCAAACATTGAAATCTTTAGTTTGATTTGATGTCTCGCCTGTATTGATGATGAATTTGTACTAACAGTTTGTTTGACATATTTATTCTTATTCTGGACTTTTTCGAAGACTTTTGGGCGGCGAATGAATTCATCGTTTATATTCTTTTTTCGCTGCTTCTGCTGCTGCTTGTCTTTCTTGGCAATAGTCTGGAGTTTATTTCTATAACGTGCTTTTAAGATAGTTGATGTCTATTTGTATAAAGAGAAAATATAGATATTTCAAAAAAATTTACAATATAACCGGGAATAGAATGTCTTTGGAATTGAGAGACCCATAAATCCTTTGTTTTTGTGGTCGAACGATTGTATTGACAGTGGATAATTTCATAGCTACTTGACAATGAATGAATTTTTATATTATGAAATGCAAACTATACATAAAGAAACATGCGCATACACAGTGCAGTTTTCATTAAATTGATTTTATAATGAGAAGAGAAAAATGAATAATGAAAAACATTGTGTTATTTACATCTTACGGAAGACCATACTTATGACCTTTGTCATCGAGATTTTTGCAGTAGTACTGAACGTGAAACTTGAATTCAAATTTGATCTACATGAGCATCTATACAAGTAATAATGATCTACAACAGAAAAAGATCAACAGATGCATATACATGCTATGATTTTCTTCAGAGTGATGAGATTAGATTAAACAACGGCTTCTTTAATTCGTATGAAGCACCCAATTTTCATCAAATAGAATTAGAAATGAAGGGAAAAAAATCAACAAAAGATATTTTATTGCTTGTCTCTATGAAAAACTGATAGGATAGTGAGAGTGAATTCACTGGACAAGCTCGCTCAATTTTTAGAATAACAAGGGTAATTTCTTTGTATTTATTATATACATCTAAAATTCATGCAAATATACTTCGTCAGTATAAAGCAACATTGAATCAGAAAGATGATTGTAAAAGAAAAGTAATAAAACAGTCATTATAGAAGAACACGAGTAAAAGCGTCGGTTTTTTTCCAAAATGACTATGATGACTGCTCTTATCGTATAAGCAAAAAGATAAAAGAATGAATCATATATACACGTATATATATAACGTATGTTATAATAGCAGTCATTTTCATATTTGCATAAATATTTCAAACACAATTTCATATATTATTGATGAATAACGGAGGTGCACAACGTGGTGCTGCACAACATGAACCACCGAAAGATATTAGAAGACAACGAGCAGAACCAGATGACACATCAGATGGATACGCAAATCGTTCCACTACAGCGCCATCTGTCGTAAAACGAAGTTCACGATCGCCTGTTTCTACTACCGAGTTACCTTCAGCCGCCCTACAATCAGCATACGATCGAGGATCAGAATTAGCAACTATAGCAGCCGTTCAAATTGCAGCTGATAAAATGGAAGTCGTCAATATGATTGCTAATTATGCAGTAGAACCATCGGAAATGTTACATCTTGGTAAATAAGACTTTCATATTGAAACAATATATCAAATTGATTTGACTTGAATTTTAGTCGATCGTTGGCTTCAACAATTGCTCACTGAATTCATGCAACAACGTTCTTCATTTAAATATCGATTAAGTGAAAAATGGCAAAATGGAGAACTAACAAGCATTCCATTTGATAGTAATGATCGAATACGTCGACTGTATTCGGCATGTGCCGATTTAGAAAAAGCACGTCAAACGATATTTTCACGTAAATCATTCGATGAATTGAATACTTTTCTTCGAGATATTGACGAGAGTGAAATCGATGCTATGAAAGAAAAATTTAATTCATTAGCTGATGATTTTCAAAAGGTTTTACAGTCGATAGAATTCATTGATCGAGAAACAACAACAACCAATACTAGCGATCATTTTATCGATGAAATCAAAAAGAATTTAGCAAAATTAAAACAATTAAATAATAAACAATCGCATACAATTTGCATTGTTGGCTTAGAAAAAGCTGGCAAATCGACATTTATCAATGCACTTCTTGGTTTTGAACTCGTACCAGCTGCTGCTGAACGTTGTACACAAGTACAAACTATTCTCAAACCTCCGCCACTTGAACAAGATCGCCAACAAATGTTTGCAACGGTTAAATTCTATAATGACGAAGAATTCAAACTATTTTATAGTAAAATGACACGGAAAACCGATGAAAGCCAACAACATTTCGACGAACGTCGACGTCAAGTCATGGCTACTCGTGATGCATTGAAGGGCAAATTTCCCGAAGAACACTTTCGAATTACCGATTTGCACGACGCAGAACGAGAACGTTCGGCTATTGGCAGACAATTGAATGAGTACATCACTGGAGAAGTCTATTGCAATATTATTAAAGAAATTGCAATCTATACAGATCGATTGCCAGGTAGAAATTATGAACTTCTCGATGTTCCTGGATTTGACTCGCCGATAAAAGAACATCGTGAAGCTGGCATAGCAGCTATAAAAACAGCCGATGCATTTTTATTTCTTACCAACGGTCAACAACCATGTTTAACTCAACCACAAATTCGTTTACTGACGGAAATTCAAGAGAATCATTTCGAAGCCATGGACCGTGCATTTGGTATTATCACCAAACTCGATCTATGTCAAACATCAACGATCTATCAAGATCATTATACAAAATCTTTTAATGAACTTGTTGAAAAGAAATTCAAACCCAGTCATATCTTTGCAGCTTGTCCACGAATACAAATCATAAAGAAGAATTCCGAAGAATACAATGTCATCAGTCAAAAGTTACGTTATTTTGGCGATAATTTAGAACATGGTTTCGAACGAGCGAAAGCAAATCTCAATAAATTCATTGAATTCGAACTTCCAAAAACACATTTACAACAATTGATTCAATTAGGACGCATACGACTCGATCGAGCCGTACAAGAACGATTGAATTTAATCAAAGAAAAACAACTTCTACCACAGAATCTAGCTGATGTATCCATTGATGAATTTATTAAACAACAGAAAAGCGAACATTGGGATCGAATTTATGATGAGAATATTTTCAAACCTGCATTTGCTAATGCCAATCATTGGCATACGATTGTTGTGACGAAAGAACGTGTGAAATTTGTTGAAAATGTTAAACAAACATTTTGTAATGATTTTCTCGAACGTACGAAATCATTTCTTCAATCGACCGAAGAAATCGAACGGCCCATTTTCGAAGCCTATGAATACAGTAAACTTCAAATCAATGCACATCCATCTGACAATCAAATACGTGGACAATTAAGTTGTCAATTAGAACGAATTGTTGACGAAACATCGAATGTACTTGCAACGTATCTCTATCATCAATATGTTTGTGGTTTAGAAAAGATTATCACCGATGTTTGCCCGCATTTGAAAGATTTATATACAACAAAATTAACATTAGAAAAATGTATCCATGAAACACATGCGTTGATTTTAAGAGTTTGCCGTCCCGTAATTACAGCAACTCTGAGATATTCACATTTAGATCCTGTTGTTAAAACAAGTGCAATCAATGAATTAATTTTCATTGCACCAACGGTTGCATATAACATAGCGATGACTGCAGATCGACATGGAAGTAGCGGTATCATTGGCATGGATATACATAGATCGGTCGAAGCATTAGCTGCAGAAAATCAAATGACAACAGGCATCATTCGAGCACTTTTCTCGAAATAATTCAATAGCGTTTTCTTTTACTTTTTGTTTGCTTATTTGTAATTTAACTGATAAAAGCCATGTGATAATAAAGTTGTTGTCCGCCATCAAACAAACATTCTTTCTTTTTTTAAAAATAAATGGACACATCAAGTGAATCAGATGGAGAAGATTTGCCACAAGTTATCCATACGGCTGCAATCTCTCCCAATAATGTATGTGATAGACGATCAGTTCGAGACAAATATCTAGCAGCATATCTTCTACTTGGAAGCGTTCTATTCGAACAGATAGCATTATACTCTTTGACAATTAGCATTAAATTTACGTTAAGATCAAACGAAACAATGGGCTGGAGTTCTGATCATAGTGAAACAGCATCATTGACTTTTTTCGGTAATTCTTTAATTATTATTAATGGATTAATTTTATTTACTTTCCATAGGCATACAATATTTGGGTACATTTGTATTTGCTGCGTTTTCTGATTCACGACTCGGTCGAATAAAAACGATTACTATCGGTAATCCAATGTTGCGTTGTCTTACTAGAAATTCTTCTACCTAAAATAGGTTTTATTTTCTATTTGATCGGAACTTTACTCATGCTCCTATTTACAAACGATTGGACGTCATCTCATCATTCAAATTCCTATTTGGCATCATCAGTATTCGAGGAACCATATTCATCAATGGTTTTTCTAATACTTATTTGCGCGTAGTTATACTTTTTTTACAATGAATGAAAAGAAAAATTCTGTCTGTGTTAAGAGCACTTGGTGTAGCCACGATACATTGCAATTTGGCAGTGTTTTCTGCTGAACAAATCCGAGACTTAAAATCAATATCACAACATGCTGATAAATTTCAAATAGCATTAAATATTGGTGAAATTATTTCCATAATTTCCATTCCATGGGCAAGAAGTGATCCAACACATTATAAAACTATCTACATAATTGTCTCAATAGTAATTATAATATCTGCTTTGTTATTTGCAATTGCTTGTCGATATTCGATCTATGCTGCTCCGTATGATACAGTCCTAACAAATTGTATTCCTGTATGCATCAATGCATATCAATCAAAACGTGCCTATCGACAACGGCAGCATGCGCATGAGGAATCAATTGAAATCAATGAAAAACCGTCATCGTTTCTTGACTATGCTAAACTTATTCATCATGGAAAATTTCAAGATCGTTTTGTCAATGATGTCAAAGCATTAGTACAAACGATTACTGTTTTCAGTATATTAATTCCGTATTGGATCTTGTACGATCAAGTAAGAAAAACTCTTATTAATTCGATTACTGACAAAATCTTTATTATTATTATTATTATTATTCTATGTTCAGATACATACGACATTTATTCAACAAGCCAAGAAAATGTCACCGTATTTAGGAAATGATTATTATATTTCAATACCACTTGTTACACCAATAACAATTATTCGTGAGTGTTTTTTTTTTGTTGTTAAATCAATTAATATGAACTTATATATTCAGTCGGAGTCATTGCATTCGAAATCGTCAGTTACAAATATTTCGATAGTTGGAAAAAAGAAGTTCTATTAGTAACGAAATGTTCAATTGGTATGTGTTGCGCCATTATTTCAATGATCATAGCTGGAATTGTTGAAATATCTCGTCAAAATAGTTGTAGTAATAGTACACAATATGCTAGTGAATTATCAATTTTTGCTCAAATACCTCAATATGGATTTATTGGCTTTTCAGAAGCATTTACTGTAGTAGCCACATTTGAATATGCTTACTATACAGCACCTCGTTCTGCTCAAAGTTTGTTTATGAGTTTACGTTTTACAGCTGTAGGCGTAGCACATTTTATCAATCTCGGATTTAGTAATACGTTCCTACAACTTACAGATCAAATATCCAATTGTCAAGTATGTAGAACTAGAACTAATTTCTTGGCTCGTATATAATTATGTATACGTACGTATAATTATAGTCTTTTGGAAATGTCGAACCATCCCGATATTATACGTATTTTTTTCTTCTTGCTGGATTTCAATGTGTGTTTGTAATTATTTTTTTGATATGCTACAAAAAATATCATATTATTCAATTGAATCCCGAACAAATCAAGTCTATTGGTGGAATTCAATTACCAACATCGATTCGATTCAAAATAAACTCTTAAATGACAGTATACTATATGTTTTTCTATACTGTCTAATCATTAGATTCATGATAAAGTTCGAATAGAAATCAGCTAGTCAATAGCGATTTCGAAGTTCTATACCATCGTCAATAAAAATGTATCATAGTATCTTTCTTTACCTGAGAAAAATGTATCATTATTGACATACAAACTCACTGAATCGTAACCGATCGAAAAACGAATACACGTGCGACATTGTACTTTAGTTTGTCCTTGCAAATGTACGCTCTTCTTCTTCTTACTTGTTTGATTTGCCTTATAGGCGTTTATTTATGGATTTTAAATTCTCGCTATTCGTATTTTCGTCTTCGTGGTATTCCAAGTCCATTGTCAACATTTTTCTTTGGTCATTTTAATACTATTTGGTCTTGTGAATCATATTCGCGTCAGTTACAAGCATGGACTCGACAGTTCGGTTCGATCTTTGGACTTTATGAAGGCACACGCCCATTATACATTGTTTCTGATGTTGATTTTCTTCAAGAAGTGTTTGTTCAGCAATTTTCATCATTTCATTCTCATCGTATTTCTTTTCTCTATCGAGTATCGAAAACATTTCATTTGATCAGTGCTGATTACATGCGATGGCGTCAACAACGACACGCAATTAATCCAGCATTTTCAGCAGTCAAACTCAAATTGATGACACCACTTATCAACCAATGTAACGAATCGATGATAAAGAAATTAGATGAAATCAGTGAGAACAATAACGAATTTGACATCTACAAACTCTATCAACGGTTGACTATGGATGTGATATGTCATTGTGCATTCGGCATCGATACCGACATGCAAAATGATGTCAACAGTGATTTAATGAAGAAAGCAGCTGTTATTTTCAAACAAGATGTCGAGCGTATGCCGTTAACGAAATTAAGTTATTTAATGCCATGGTTAACGCCTTTATTGACTCAGTTTGTTCTCGGTCAACTTGTTCTCTTGCGTTTTCTACATAAACTGATGCCTAACATATTTCCTGATATTGTGGAGAAAATACCACGTTTTTGGCTTCTCTCGAAAGTACAAGAGGTCATTGATGATCGAAGGCAAATATCTGCAACAAATAAACGAGTTGATCTACTTCAATTGATGCTTAATTCAAGTATAAATACACAAAATAAGGTAAACTAATAATAATAATAATAAAACTATTCTTTCTATTTACGTTCTAGGAAACGGATTTGACCAACGATGAAATCAAAGCCAATGTTTTTCTGTTTATGGTCGCTGGTTTTGATACAACATCGATTATGTTAGCGTATTGTACTTACATATTAGCTACTGAACTTGATGTTCAAAGCAAACTTCAAGCAGAAGTCGACGATCTTCTCGACGAAGAACTCGATTACGATACAATTTCAAAGATGAAATACATGGATCTATTTCTACGAGAAGTACTTCGCATGTATCCACCTTCTGTCGGAGCACTCACTCGAGTGTGCAATCAATCCACCACTGTATGTGGTCACACGATTGAGAAAGGTAAAATGATCGACAAGAAAAAATAAACAGCATATTATATTTCGTTTGTTTGTAAATATTAAGATTGTATTATTCAGCCAGATATTTTGACTGTACATTACAGTCGTGATTTATGGGGTCCTGAAGATCCGAATCAATTCGTACCTGAACGACATTTGACAAAACGACATCCGGCTGCACTTTTGACGTTTGGCGTGGGACCACGTTCATGTATTGGCATGCGATTTGCTTTGATAGAAATCAAATTGGGATTAGTTCGTCTGTTGCGTCGTTATACGATATTACCCGGCGAGCATTTGAAAGAAGGCTTTCAACTACGTGAAACATTTGTCATACAACCAGATGCTGTCAATGTAAAATTACAAAAACGAATGTCAGCATAATTTAAATGTCATTCGAGTATCTGTTTTTTCTCCTCAATAACCTATCTGAACTCTGCCTTCAAATAAAATAAATCGTGCGTCAACAACACTTTCCTGTCATTCGTTATTTTACATTTCTATATACGTAATAAATCAGAGCGCACTGATATCAAAGAGATTATATAAATTAATGAGCATGTTTTATCATTGTTCATTTGATCATTATCAGTTCAGATATGTCAACGACAAGTACGTATGCAGCTGCACTAAAACGAATTCTTTCTGACCTTACGTACTATATCGATCTTAGTACATATATCTTTGGTACAATGGGTTGTATTGGTAATTTAATTGCGTTTTCTAGTCGACAGATGCGTCGTTCTTCAGCTGCACTCTATTTAATATCTGCTACAGTATCTCAATTAGTTACGATCTTAGTATGCGTTGGATTTCGTCTATTTTATGATCATTCTAGTAGTAATCTAATGAATGAATCGATTGTGTTCTGTAAATTTCGTTATTATCTGGCTGTGGCATTACCTGCACTAGCGTCTTATTTTATGTCTTTGGCTACATTCGATCGGTTTTTATGTGCATCAAACAATGGTGAACTACGTGCATGGTGTCAACCAAAAATTGCCAAACGATTTATAATGATTATGGTATTGGTTGGTATTATAATACCAATACATATACCTATTCAATTTAATATCTACAACAATCTTTGTCAAACAAGTCCAGGAAGTGCTTATATTTTTATCTATGGAGGTTACTTAATTCTTGTTGTGATATTTTTACCACATATTCTCATGTTCGTTTTTTCTTTGATTACTCTCATGATCATGAGAAAATCACGAAAACGTGTAATTCCCGAATTAACAGTAACAGGAAATAATCTGCCAAATCATCGACGAAAATTGGAATTGAAACTTATTAAAGTAATACTTGTCTCTAGAATTAATTTGCAAGTTGTTTTTTTGTGTTTCAATTTTAGATCATTGTCGTGCAAGTATTTCTAAGCATGTTGCTTTCTCTTTTGCGTTTTGGTTCGAGTACTTATCGTGTTATCGTTTTTAATATTGTGGCACCAACAGCTGATCAACGTGCTGCAGAAGCATTCGCTGAAACACTAGGTAGTTCTTTGTACTTTTTCAATTATGCCATATCATTCTATGTATCAATGCTTACAAGTAAATTCTTTCGTTCTACATTTTACGAGCAAATTCGTCACTATGGTAGACATTTAATTCGACGTATTTTTTGAACTCTTTTCATATATACATTTATGAAAATAAAATTCTTATAATATCTTAGTTTGGATCATTACTATTTTTTCACAATCTTGGAAATTAGGATATTGTTGAATAATTATTTTCATTGAATGACACTGAACTTATGTCAGTGTATTTTACTTTCATCTTCGAAACCAGAAGGATCGTACTGTTCTGGATGTAGAACAGTTGTTTTTTCTTGTCTAAAGAAAAGAAGTTAAACATCACATATACTAGGCTCATCTAGATTCTAAAATAGGAACTTACACTTGCTCATTTCATGCTTATTCACACGCAATATTTTATCATATAATCTAAAATGAAAGTATAAAACATATTTCGAAACAAAATCGCTTACTGCAAACTTTATGCGAAAGAATATCATTTAAATACAAAAAAACGCATTTCTATTGACACAAGGTAAAATGAGTCATACTTTATTCCTCGAAACTTAAATGCGCTTCATTGACTCAATGGCATTTTTATTCAAAAACGTTGTAAATCAAAAATTGATAGCACCTGTAGCAGAATATGCCTTTTGCCAAGCTAAAGCTGTCACATAGTCTCTTACGGTGACTGTCCCACCTAATCTTGCTTTTTTCTTTCGAAAATGATCATATTCTTTACTTATGTTTTTGAATACGGCTTGAGTATTTTGAAGAGATATCATTTTTGCCATTCTTTCTTCAGGCATTTGATCAAGAAAATCGTTCAATTCATTTCTATGCTTGAATTTACTAAAACGCTCCGGATTATGTAAAGAATGAATATGCCAAGATAACCACATCGATGTGTTTGAAAAAGATGGATGATCCAATGCAATAGTTCCATGTTCACGTGTAATTTTATGAAAATAAAAATGATTAATCGCTATTTCAGCAGCATATAATGAAATAACTCCACGCCACCATTTTGGCCATTCACCCTGATCCGGTAGATCTTCTATACCTTCAACATGTTTACCGAATTCGTTCTGCATAAAATGTTTTCCAATTCTAGTCGTTAAATTTGCTAATTGAATCGAATCATTAGGATTAACTAACCAAGTCGAACAGAGATTATGAACTCCTGCATGTTTGTAACCTAATTTAGCTGCAATGGACTTCAATCGATCGTGTGTAAAGTTCGTTCCATGACTGACGCTACCGAATTGCATTTTATAAAGTGGAGTCGAATGTTTTCGTTTGAGACCTAAATACAAAGCTGGACTTAATATAGCATCTTGATCAACACGAAGAATCCATTGATAAGACCTGACGGCTTGTCTATATTCATCTGTAAGCATAAATGCAATCGATGTCATATAGAGATAATCTCTCCATTCGTAGATTAGTTCAAGTTTCAATTCTTCGTAATAACATTTATTGATTACATTCGAATGAGTTTGTGTTGAAAGCGGTAAACATGATACTGGCAATTGAAAACAACTCGGTTGTTCACAAAAAACAATTAAATCGATTTGAACATCATCTGACCAAGGAGAAAATGTTTGAATATATTTCCAGGATTCATAGAGTAGATAAAATTCGGCAATATGAGCTGGCTGTTTAGCTAAAGATATAACAACTGCCAAGGTTATTTGATGACTCATATTTGAAATTGGAATAAATAATGTTTCCTTCAAACTTCGATTCACAAATTCGACTTTAGATGCATTTGAAAATAATTTCTTGGCAGAGCTGAATTGCTTATAAATTATTAATCCGAATGATAGTAATATGAATATTGCTACGAAACGTTTCGTCATAATTCGTCGACCCATTGATTACCCTTTTCGAGGCGATTCAAGCGTATATGTATGATTAATGCAATGAAAAATAAAAAAATACATTCGTATATATGTATACATCAAGATAATTTTTTTCTTCGTACTTGATGCCCGAGCGATCTATGTGACTGGTATAAGGACAGTTTAATCATTAAGGCGGCTGACTGCAGTTTATTGCAGCAAGACGACTTATTGCTTTTAACTT
>ERZ778023.2176-NODE-2176-length-25535-cov-54.839953_pt1 | contig 25535 bp, 25 predicted proteins | sample MGYA00375753_ERZ778023 | MGnify/ENA primary metagenome ERZ778023 (study PRJEB29350, sample SAMN05389822) | bioreactor metagenome | isolation source: Ammonium sulfate bioreactor | place: South Africa: University of Cape Town | collected 2014-04-04 ... | reverse complement strand
ATTCAAAAGAAAAAAACAAGCATAAATATATAGTCCGAAAGAAAGGAAAAATCCCAACGATATTACGACTGTCGTATCTATGACGGTTTAAAGAATAATCCATGAATAAAAAAAGTACATATGCGAGTGATGTCATAAATATTCGATCACATTCTCGACATTTCTATTTGGGATAATTCTAATCAGTTGAATTTAATTTTTATTTGCGTAATTCATCTCAATGAGACATGATCGAGGGACAAATCTGATCCTCTACGATGGCATTCAATCAAAACCTGAAATGAAAGGGAGGAATGATTAAAAGTGCATATGGATTGACTAAAAAGAAATCAAATGAAAAAATCAATTTATGATTAATCAGTAACTAAAGAAAATTTCATAACAGTGTGTGTGTAAACAGCCAGTTTCAAGAATTTTGTCGACGATTTAACTATACGAGCTCATGAACAAACACAGATTTAAAATATATTGCAAGGTTTTACATCTTTATCAACAATTTTGTTATCATATATGAGTAAATAGATAAATGTGTGATGTTGCTTATGTCATAAACCTTTTCTTTCTTCACTCGGAAATAGAAAGATGGTTTTTGAAAAGTATGCTGTTGAGTTTTTGAATACTTACGTCAGTAAATATGTCGAGAATTTGGATTATAAAAAATTAAATATCGATCTCTGGAATGGTTCGTTTGAATTCAATTCGAAAATTAATAAGTTCTAAATCTTTGATTTCTAGGTAATGTAACTCTGGAAAATCTATCAATTAAACCCAATGCTCTTGTAATTCTTTTGTTTACTAAATTCATTTAAAATAAATTGTCTTAGGCTGATCTCAATTTACCCCTATCGATTAAATTCGGTTATCTTCGTAAAATTTTGATACTTTCCTATTCTTGTTGCAATCATTTTTTGTCATTCATAGAAAAACTAATCTTACAAATCCCATGGAAAAGTTTCTATAGTCAACCAACTCGTGTGACTATCAATGGATTGTATTTAATTATTGTACCGAAACTTGGTTTGTTTGATTTCGAGTTGGATTTTTTTTTCTTAATGAATATTTTCATAGATCTCAAATATGATCGCGAAAAGGACGAACTCGAACAATATCAAATGAAAATGCAAAAAGTCGAAAAAATTGAAAAACTTCGAGCCCAACAAATGATACCAAACGATGCCAATGATGATAGTGATACATTTACTGCTCGAATGAGATTACAAATTGTTCAAAATCTTGAATTATCGATTCATAATATACATATTGTTTATGAAGATCGAATAACTAAACCTCAACATCCATTTGCATTTGGAATAACATTGAATTCAATGAGTTTTCATGTAGAACGAAAAAAAACAAATATCTGTTTCATTCTTTACAAAATCGATTTATTTAGACAACAAATAAAGATTGGCAACCAACAGTTCTACAAGAGAAAACTTTAATACATTACAAAGTATTTCGATGTATTCAAATTCAGAAGATACGAATTTAGATTTTCTAGTTTGGAGAATTGACTGCACTTGCAATCTACTGGAATTCAAATGCCAAATTTAATTCCAATGAAATTCTCGTAAAACACATCATTAACTTTCATGTTAACTATCTTTTATTTCTCCATAATTAGAAAAACCTACAATCAAAAATCGTTGCTAATAATCAACATCTACCACCGGATATGTCTTATATTTTTCGACCGTTGAATATCAAAGCAAAATTAATCATGACATTACAACCTCGTCAATTAAATTTTCAAAAGCCAATGTTTGATATAGCCATCGAGTTAGATCATATTAATTTAAATTTAACTCGTGCTCAGGTTCGAAGTAACTTCTCATTAGAAAAACAAAACTAATAATCTCGTTCTCAAAAATAGTACGTAGATATTCTCGATTTATTGAATTTTCAAGATTATCTAACAACTAAAACTAAATATTTAAAATATCAACAAAAATCACGGTGGAAATTTGCGTATAATGCAATTATCTGCGAATTTATTCAACCAAGAAGTCGACCTTATCGATGGGAGGAGATTGTAAAACATCGACGTGCTTGTCTTGAATATCAATCGATTTATTACCAAGGACTTAGCGAGAAAATTACTGAAATACAAAAAGAACGTGCTCAAGTAGAGAAAAAAGTGATTTTATTGATTTTTAATTGAGAGAAATGTTTAGAAATTAGAGAAACAGTTAGATGTATTTAATTTGTTATTCATTCGTCAACGTGTTCAAAATGAAGTTTGATTTTCTTGAACGAAAACAAAAAGATTTGAAGAGAAAATATTTTTCCTAGGTAAAAAAACGAAAACAACAAGAACCGAAAAGTTTATTTCAAAATATATCCAATTGGTGGTATAAAAAACCTCAAGAGAGGCAACCAGGTAGTTAGAAAATTATGTAAAAAACGTCAGTCGAAGTTGTATATTAGAGTTTGATTTGAAACCCGTGGTTTCGGATGAAGAAAAACAAAAATTCTACGAAACGATTGGTTATCAAGGTGAAGATATTTCATCATTAACTTATCCAAAAGAAGTATTCTAAACTACTACGCTAATAATGTCGAATTTATTTGTCTTTTTTATTTGGAAAATAGTATGTGGATATTGATTTGAATATTCACTTGAATATGTTGGATATTAACATTTGGTCAATGATAAATGATCAAAATTTGAAGATTATCACTCAATTGAATCTATCAAATACAGAATTCATCTTCCGCCGACGTCCAGCCATTTCTTCAGCTCTGTATGATTTCCAAAATTTAACAATCAAATCTACTTTTTTTTGTTGTTCTCTCATCAGATTTCATCTCAATCTAACTTCATTTAATGTTACTGGATTCTCTCCAGATACCAATAAACCACAGCCGATAATCGTTCAACCGATTCTACGAAACAAAACGAAACTCTTACAAGTTGAATTTCAAATCAATCCCACAGAAAAAGATTCTGGTTATCGTCTTCAATTTATTTCTCAATCACTAGAGATCAAATATCATTCTGTAGGAACAAATCATGTTATTGAAATCAACTTTCATTGATTGATTTTAGCCAACAATTAATAAATTAATTGAATATTTTCAAGAAACTAATGAACAAAATTTACAAGGGTCGGCAAAATTTCATGAAAAAACAACCGAAAAACGTTTCTTTTCTTTCTTTGATAGAATTAAACAAGCAGCATTCGACCTAACAAATCAATCGATAGCTACGATGAAATCAAATGTTGATCAAATCAATAATTTCGATATTCTTATCGATTTACAATCGTCGTATATTCTTCTACCACGAAATGGAATTCATGATGCGTAAACTATTTGTCTTCAAATATATTTTCTGTTTGAATAATATTTATTCTTCAATTAGAAATAGTCCATCGATTTGTGTTGATATGGGTCATTTTATCTTTCGAAATATGAAATCACAAATTCAAGTAACTTAGAATTCGATTTCTCAATTTGTTCAGTTATTTCGTTTCAGGATAATTATACTCAATTTCGATTGGAATTGGAACATTTTCAATTGATTTATTCGCATGAAAATACTCGTTCGCAATTAATTCAGCCTGTAACACTTTCTACTGATATATTCAAATGTCTCGACTCGAATAATATCCTCTATCCAACGTAAGTTTCATTTGTCAACTCAGAGGAATTAATTTCACGTTTAATTTTAGCTGGAAAATCTCTGGACAAATTCCTGATGTGACGATGCGAGTGTCGGATATGAAATTAATTCAGCTAGTTAAACATATTGAATCAATAGAATTGTCGATGGTGACACTAGATGAAAATAATAATAATAATGAATCTTTTTTGATACGAAAAGATTCAATTGAAGAAATATTTGAGATAGCAGACATGTCGATTGAAAACGAAGATAGAACACAATTGGAGACAAAGTTCGAGATTTTGAAAGTAAAAAAAGAAAGTTGGAGAAACCAATCGGAAATCTTATTGTAAAATATTTAGATTGATCTTACTCTTGAAGAAGAGAAAATGAATAAAACACAACCATTTCTACATATATCATTCGTTTCAATATGTTTTCAATCGTATTTAAAAGCCTCAGATATAGAATTTGAAGCGTCATTGAATAATTTAATTATTTCTCATGAGAAATATCCTCGAATTCTTTCTTCATTCGAAGATAATATCAATTCAAAATTAGTTTCTATTCAATTTCAACAGATACCATCACCACGATATGATGAAATTAAAAATCATGTTCAATTGCATTTCAATAAATTTCTATTTGAATTAAAACTCGAAGTGTTTTTATCAATTATAAAATTTCTCGACAATTTCTTCAAACAATGGTCAACTGAATTCGTTACAGACAAAACAACAGTTAATCATAGTGAGAATATCGTAGATAGAACTACGATGGAGATTCAAGCTGATTTACAAGAATTTCGTGTGATTATTTCGACAGTTAATAATCCGATGTTTGATGTGCACGTTCAAGGTGTGAAAGGAAAAATTGAACAACGATCGAATCGAACAAATATTGATCTAGTTTTAAATAATTTCTGTCTCTTTGATTCGAATATAGATGCAAAATATCGAGAAGTAGAAATCTTAATTGAAAATCGACAAACATAAAAAGCGAATATGATTTGTTTTATTCTATAGATTATTTATCAACAAAACGAAGAAAAGGATTTATTGCACGTTTCAATTATTCTTTATTCTTATCCAGAATATATCAAATTAACAATTGATGACCCTGATTGTTCAATTAATATCAACTCTGCTAAAGCTAATATCATTCTGTTGTATAAGCATATTGATCAACTGATGGTAAAGTTTTTCAGTATTTCACTTTTAAATTTTACTCCTATGTACATAGAACTTTATTGAATTGCTAAATTTATCGAGTATTATTGCCAATCAAGCAGATCTTGTCTATGAACAAATACAAAAATTGCAAAACGAAGCATTTAGATTACGTTTCAATGCAACATTTCATGCTCCAAATATCATCGTACCGATAAATTCGAGTTCGAATGAAGGTTTTCTCTTAGATCTTGGAGAAATTAATTTACAAACAAAATTTATTGATCATCCAACACGTTCGTTAATAGAAAAACAATGTATTTCTATTAAAAATGTTTCCGCAAGTCGAGTACATATGAACGATAATCACGATATTATCAGTGAAATTATTCTGCTTGATTGTGGTCAGTCGAATGTTTCTGTTCAACGACTTTTATATCCTGATCGAATCAAAAATACACCATCTATATCGATAAAAATGCACTGGGGACTTATTCATGTGAGCGAGATAACGCTTTGTTTTCTATTTTCTACGAAGTTTTTCTAGTTTCAATTAGCTAAAGATGATTATTTATGCGCACTGAGAGTTGCAATGGAGAATTTCAATGATCAAACGAAAACGAATATTATTAAAGAAAATGAAGATATGAAAATTGCAGTTTTTGGAAAACCAGAAGGTTAGAGAATTTCAACACAATAATTTGCTAATCGACTGTCTTTTTCGTTACAGAATCTAACAAAGAAACGTTCAACATTCATGTCGAATTTGAAAAACTTGCATTAACGCTTTACACTGATCAACCGAAATTAATTTGTTCGACTGAACGACATGTTCGACATAATCCTGATTCAAGATTAGCACTTGTCGAATTTGAATTACTTGAAATCGTCTTTCGACAATATTCAAATTCTACTTACAAACTATCTGGATCAATAAACGATGTTCGTTGCGATGATCTCAGAGAATCACATCGTGCAGATGCCATTGTTCGTCTAATCGATCGACATCATACTGTCAGACCAGATGCACATATGTTAAACATGGATTTAACTCTGGAATCTGAAGATCATAGACGAAGTAAACATTTTGCTTTTCGAGGAAAAGTCTTTCGAATATTCTTTTTTGATTTCTTAGTTTTTGTTGAAATGGAAGGTCTTTCAATTTGTATTAAAATTGATTATTTATTAATTTTATATGATTTTTTTGTTGCCAATCTTCCAATACAAGATAAAATCACAACGACTTCTTCAACTAGTACAATTGAAACTTGTGTTGATCTTGTTATAAAAAATCCTGAAATCATTTTACTTGATACTCAATATGATTACAATTCGAATTGTCTTGTTCTCAACATGTTCGAACATTCTATGCAATTAGTTAGCATCAATAATAATACGATTATGGCATGTAATCTAAAAGAATTAACAATGTATACATCAAATTTCAGAGAATTAAAACAATCGAAAATCAAATCTCGAGTAAAGTCTTTCGTCTTGGAAGGAATTCACTCGAAATACTATGCTTCGTTGCGTTAGATTCTACAACCAACAGAAATTAATCTTTGGATTAAACAAGATGAAAATGAAAAGAAATATAATATTAATGCATCGGATCTATTTCTGAATATTTCACCGGCAACTGTTCGATTATTGGTGAATGTGATGAATTCATTTGGAAATCAACAAGTAGAAAAGAAAATATGAATCAAATCGATATACTTTGAATTTTAGACAACTGATAAAGTCGAAGGTTTCGATATACAAACTCTATTCGATTATAAACCAATAAGTGATGGACAATTCTGGTTTTTGAACAACGAAGAAAACAACAACGAGATCGCATCAGTCGACAAAAAGCCAACGGTTTGTTCTCAACAAATGTTTTTCAACGTACAGACAGTCGAATTAAAACTCGATATTGATTTCGAATTGGAAACAAAATCTGTCGTTGCCATGTGTCTATCCAAAGTAACTGCCAATGTAAAAAATTGGTCAAAACAAGTAAATAAAAATCCAAATAAACATTACTAAACTCATTTCTTAATTTTTAGTTAGAATTGAAATCGAGTCTAAATGTCGAAGCAGTTCTATACAATGAAAATACACTCGCATGGGAACCATTAATCGAACCGATTTATATTCCAAAAATTTCACCATGGGATTTAACTTGTTCAATAGCGTCGAAATTAGTTTTGATCGAAACTGATCATTTATTGAATTTAACAATCACAAAAACTGGTATCAAACTGTTGACAAATCTCTTTTCATCATTCACCAATTTCGATCACGAGCATCAATTGACATTGAATACAAAGAAAAATAAATCAATGTTAGAATTAGTTAATCGAACAGGTCAAAGTCTTTTTCTCACGGATCTACAAGGATTATTGTTTACTGACAATCAAACATGGTCATCGATCGTTTTCGAATCGAATCAATCGATTGCATTGACACCAATTGTTCCTCGATCTGCATATCGATTATCAGTTATTGAACAGCAAACATCATTCAATCAACAACAATTTACTCTTCAGGTTCATCATACTCTTTCTTCTCCATTTCCTTTACGTTTTCTTTTACAAATCGATGTAGATTAATGAGTCAAGCAAAGAGATCAATATCAATCATACATATCAACGTATTTATGATCTCGATTCTTCTGGCATGAAAATTCTTTCTGACACACAAATCGATCATAATCATCGACGAGTTCTCCTCCGTTCCATTGTCAAAGTTGATTTTCTTTTGTTTTCATTCAAAAACCTAACATTCTGTCATCTTTCAAGATCATCAATCACACACTATTACCCATCATAATCATGGATTTTAATGACAAAACTTCTCATCGAATTGATAGTGAACAAGATTTCTATGTTCCCATTGATTTACTGCATAAGGATTCCGAGTCATCGATATTTATCAGTGTACAGAGGTAAATTCAGCAAGGCATTTTTAATACTAAGAAACAAAAGATTATTAACAATTTTTTTAGAAGCAATCAAAACGAAAATCGAAGTGATTTTATTATGTTCGATTGGCTACATGACGACGTCAAAGAAGAAAACTTGCGTTTCGATAACGATGAAATTCGTTATTTTATTGTTTATAAAGAAACACAAAAAGCATATTCGGAAAATACGAATCAACTCAATCAAAACTCGTATTGTATTCATATTTATTCTCCTATTCAATTAACGAATCTTCTACCAGTTCATATTCAATATAAATTGAATGTTTGTTCATTGCGATTGCGAACGAATCGTTTTTGTTATTCGTTTTTTCTTAGGAATCAACGAGAAAATTTTTATTAGAACCCAATGAAACACAATCGATCACCTCAGGAAATAAACGATCTGTTTTTGATTTCATCGTATGTTTAATTAATTGAATTTGAAATCGGAAAAACCAAAATCTTCTATTGATTTTGAAAGATTTCGTCTTATCAAGGTCGTTCATGGAAATCCGAACGATTTGATTGTGAATCGAAGAAGAATAAAAACGAACGAATGATTCTTTTTCGACATGGAGAAATGACTTTAGTATAATGAATGATTCTGTTTTCCAAAAATCTTTTGACAAATTTGACTTTTTTTTTGTCTAGAGAATTATCGTACGGATAGACGTTGTTCATGAATCGTATCGATTGATATTCTACACACCATTTTGGATACTTAATCATGCGTATTCAGAACTAAAATTTCGAGTTGAAAAACATCTTTTTCTCCCTCTCAAAAAAATTCATATTGATAATATTCAATATTTAGATTCGAAATGAACAAACATCGATTCAAAATAATGAAGATCCTGTTCTTATCTGTCCAGAAAGCTATTCTAGTGATGGCAATCAAACAGTATCAGACTAAATTCGTCACTATTAGCAACAATTGATTTGCTTTTTTTCTATAGGGAGAAATCGCTCTTGATGGTTATCATTGGTCGGAGAAATTCTCTCTTGATGTGATTCAAAATACCGGTTTGACTACTTGTAAAGGACCAAATTCGACAAGTCACACGGTTCATAATCATTGTATTTCGCTTTCAAAAATTTATGAAATGTTTATTTTCGATAGATTTGTGTGGATATTCGAACAAGTTCATTTGGTCTTACGAAATTAATTACTTTATTTCCGGCAATGGTGGTTATTAATCAAACAACAGTAAGTAGATTCGATTGAATAGAAAATGAATTTATGAACTAATATAGATTCCCCTTGAAATCATCGAACTAAATGCTACGAATCAATGGACAAGACTCGAATCACACAGCGTAGGAAAATAGTTTTCGAAAAATTTCTTGTACAACAACAACAAAAAAACTGTTCTACAGACAATTCCATTTTGGCCAGTCAATCCAAAAGACAATCGAATGATTGTTCGTTATGTTCACAATCGAATTCAATCACAAACGTTCTTCTTCAATAAAAATCATCGAACTCTTCTCTATCTCAATGATAAAGGACATCCAGTGATATTTGTTGAAGTTATTGCCACTGAATTCAATGGTATTCGAATGATATTTACCGATTATAAACAAGGTGATGCACCGGTTTTAATTATTAATCAAACAAACGATCAATTGATATCATTTGTTCAAAAAGATGAACAGTAGTTTATCAAAAAAAAACAACTGAAATCTATTTGTTTATATCTTTACCTTGTAGAAATACGCAATATTTAGTTCCTCAACAATTCGTTTATTATACTTGGACAAATCCATTGAAATCAAGAGAATTATGTATTGCAGGTGATGGCGAACCTCAAACTATCAGATTGAATGTAATTTCAAATCAATACTTGTATTTCTATTGAAATTATGCTTTGTTTTTTTCATAGTCGACTATCGGTAGTCTTGAAAGTCAACAGACAATACACTATACAATCTTTATCGATGGTGTTCAAACTGTTTTACTTTTTTCGAATGATTCTCGTCTAATTCGGCAAGTATTCAATCTTTCACCATCATCGAATCGATCTCGATTAAGAATTCACTTGCCCAATTGTGGCCTTTCGATAGTCAATGATCAAACTCGTGAAGAATTGATTTATTTCAGTTTAAATCGATCGAAATATCTTTGGACTGAAACAGATAGATCTCGAATAAAAATCTTCTCGAATAAACAACAAACATTTCTCGATGATATTCATCAAAAATATCTTCAAACAAAACAAATCAATTATTCTTCAGATGATTATCCCGTAAGATGAATTGTTTTCAATTGATTTCATCGGACAACACGTTTATCATTCTAGAAAATATTCGCTTCGGAAAATGAAATTCAATTAATCAATCGACAAAAAAAACGACGTCTAGCAGTACGGCGAAGACTTCACGGTCTAGCCGTTGAATACACTTGGTCAAATACGCAGACAACACTTTACATACGAATTCACCGTCTACAAATTGACAATCAGTTGAATTATACAATCTATCCAGCGATGATCTATCCAATAAATTCGCCGTCGAATACGGATGATAGTGAAAAAGGATTTATTGAATTGAGTGTATGCGAGAAAACATCGAAACGATCACAAATACGACATATTCAGTGAGAATATAGAGATTCGAATTGAATATAAAGACAAAAAAAAATTGATTTTAGATATTGTAAATTATTAATTCAAGAATTTGCTTTTCGAATGGATCGAGATTTGATTATATCATTGCTAAATTTTTTCAAAGAAGACAAAGACGAACAGGTGAATTTGTACAGATTACTATTAAAAAAAAATAACTTTTCAAAATTATTGAAATCTAGAATATTACAATTAATATGAATACTGAAATTCAATATCTCGAAAATACTTTTCATACTAAACTTCAACAACCAATCGAAGACAAACAAATATTCTTTGAATATCTACATTTATCACCATTGAAAGTAACGCATCGATCTATGCCAATTATCTGATTTCTATTTCGTAGATACACGTGAGTTTGACTCTATCCGGCAAGAGATCTATGAATGATCTATTCAATACATCTCCGTTTGTTGGCCATCTTTTACAAACATTGAATATCGTTGAAGTTCAAGATGTTATTTTGAGAATATGTTTCTATGAAAAACTCTCTCAACGATGTACACAAACGAAACTATTCGAAGATGTTCTCGAACATTATCAAATGCAAGCGTTCAAGCAAGTTCATGTGCTGATATTCGGTTTGAATATTCTCGGAAATCCATTGGAAATTCTTCGAGGTTTTACTGAAGGCGTTCAATCGTTATTTTATGAACCAATACAGGTTTGTCTTTATGTTTGGTAGGCGAAACTAAATGTGAAGATTTTTCTTTAGGGTGCAATCGAAGGCCCAGTAGAGCTTGCTGAAGGTATAGGAAAGGGAGTTGTGTTATTTGTTGGATCGACTGTTGGCTCAACAGCAGGTGCCTTGTCGAAGTTTGCAGGTGCGGTTGGAACCAGTCTAGCTAAACTTACGTTCGATGAAAATTATAAAAATGCAAGAATAAGACGAAAAGAAGAAAGTACGGGTACAGTAACTGATATTGCTGTTGGAGGAAAGCATGCTGCGATGGTTTGTCGATGAAAATTTGTAGGATATTTGCTATTTGATATGTATTTGATAGAGTGTTGTTCATGGTCTAGTTGGTATTGTTAAAAAACCGATTGATGGTGCAAAACAGGAGGGTGTAGGTGGTCTAATGAAAGGCGTAGCAAAAGGTTTGATTGGTGCTGTTGCACAACCTGTAAGTGGAGTTGTCGATCTTGCTAGTACTTCATTAGATGTTGTTAAACGGTAAATTTCATTTCATCTCGAAAATATACGACTTGTTTTCGCTCCTGCAGAGTGGCAAAACAAGAAGAAAGAGTACGACGTATTCGATATCCACGATACATTAGTCCTGATGGACTTATTCGTCCGTATATTCCTCATGATGCCATGGGTTTATATATTTTTAATGTAATGTATAGCGTGTTTGATAGAAATCTATTTGTTTATCGATTTTTTCAATTTTCAGCGACTCAAAGAAGGCAGATATGCGAAAATCGATACCTATGTTGCACATATACGTTGTTCAGCTAATCCATTTTCGTGTTTAATGGCAACATCAAAGTATTTCTATGTCAAACTCACATTTGATAGTGTTTTTCTTTTTCTTAGACGTATTTTCTTCATTCAAGAAAACTCAGCGTTCGATGAATATGAAATCGATTGGATCATCGAATATTCAGAACTTCTACAAGTTCCATCGATTCGAAACGACAGTTTTTCCATTGAAATTCTAGTCAATGGAAAGCACTCAAAGGGCAAAACCGTAAAATATCTCGATGTCAACGATGCTCGTGTAAGTATTTTCTTCCGAAAATCTTTCTTAAATATTCTCTCTCTTGACATTTTTCTTATATTTCAGTATCTCATCGATAAAATTCGAAGTGCTATGTATTCTCTCGGACTGAAATAACGCTTTTTTTCCTTGCGTAGACACGTGTTCCTTTGTTTTTCTTTTCTATTTGAAAAAATAAATATTTAACCGAGATATATCTTGAACACTTTCATACTTTTTTTTGTTGATTTGAATCAATTACGTTGTATTATAAAATCTGGAGTATATTGACATAAGAATTTTTTTTCTTTCTCTTTCCTCCTCTATTGCCAACCAAAAACAAATTTACTAGAAAGAAAAAAAAACGAAGAAACTCAAAGTTTGTGTATGTCAATAGCAACTGAGAGTCTGATCGAATGCCTCTTTCGTCAAAGAAACATGCAAAAGCGAAATTACATGTGAGATGCCATTTGTTGATGTTTAATATGACAAAAAAAATCGAACAAAGATTTTGATTCTCTAGACTTGTTCAAATTCAAATGGAACAGATAACAATCGAAAAGATCTAGGTGAATTTCTTCGACAAACAGGTCAAACACGACCGAAAAAAGACCGGTCTCCAATTGCTATCACATATCGAACGACATGCCTATGCGAATCGCATTATCATAAATCACTACTCGAACGTAATTATGAATTAACTGTCGATAGACTGTTCGATTTAATATTTGGCTCGAATGATTTTGTTCGAACATATCGACAAGCACAACGTTTCTTTGGTTTGATTTCAAAATTTAATATTTTGTTTGTAAAGAAAAACATGTTTTTTGTTTGAAATTCTTTCTCAGATGAAACCGTTACAGAATGGATGATAAATGAAGCAACCAATCAACAAGAACGAACTTTGAAATATAAAGTACCGTATGAATCAACATTTGTTGGTAAAGGTACAATTTTTACACGTGAAAAACAAGTAAATAATATTCTGAAAACAAGAAAAACGAAAGGAAAAATTTAATTTGAAATCTAGATTATTTTTCATCAAGTACCCGGTTCACATTATATTATTGAAACGGAAGTTTATAATGAAGGTGTGAAATTTTGTGATACATTTTCATTAATTCTACGTTATTGTCTTGTTCAAACATCTTTAACAACAACAAATCTACGCGTTACAGCTCATATTATTTACAATAAATCAGTCAATGGTTTCATCAAACGTTTGTCTTAACTTTTAAATATCTTCAATCGATTTTTTTTCTTTTTATAGAAATCATCGAACGAAATGCTTATTCAGCATCACAAGAAGGATTGAAAGATTTAAGTAAAAGAAAAACGAATTGAATAATTATGACAAATCTCTCGATTCTTATTTTTTAATATAGATAATCGACTTAATTTAATCTCGAATACCTACAACGGTACGCCGCAATCTCATATTTTTGCACTATCTGACTTTCATTTGTAGAACAACCATCAACACCAATTATTGAACATAAAAGTTCGATTTCGTCGACATCATCGTCATCATCTCCGCCGCCTTTAATTGAAACAAGCCCAATTTGTCAATCAAATGACAACGAGAAACTCGTGCATATTGTCATGTTTTTGTAAGCACGATTTTGTTTAACATGAAAAATAAACACCTAATCCGTGTTCGGTTTTTCTTTTCTTCTTAGTGTAATTGTTCTCGGCTGCGTTCACTTGTATTTGTATATTCAATTGAAAAATACGACAAATATGTTGGATCAAATAACTCTTATACTAGAAAAATAATGACGATTTTATATATATATCTACAACAACACAAAAGACAGAATCCAATTTTTCTTTGTTTTTCTTAAAAATATGTTTGTAACGACTGCTTAGTGATCTTGACATTTGTTTCTAAGTATTCGTACGGCACACTTTCATTCAATTAATTGATCAATCTCAATGAAAATGCAACGTTGCTATCACTCTTGAATAATTCTTTTCATGGTTTAAAAGCTAGTTGATGTCATCTACTAAAGTATTGACTAGATAATGTTCTTATAATAACAAGTACGAGGAAGAAACAACTGAGATTGTTGTTACTGGCTTGCAGACTTATTTTTCTAATTAATCATGTCTTTTTCCTACGTTCCTAGTAACTTCAATTAGATCATCGATCTTCATAAAAGTCCAAAAGACAAATCGATGATAGTCTAGTCGTTGATTGATTTATTTTTCCAATAAACAATTGTCGCCTCTTTTATTCAATATTGAAAAATTTGTGTTTTTTTCGATGTGCGCATATCGAAAATTTAGATTCAGTGCATTGTGACAATCTGTCAACTTGTTAATTATTCATATATGCTTATTTTCTTCGAGCAATTATATGATCATGATTAGATAAAACAGCATCTCTCTCATGTTGATTTGATTTTTTTTGTTCAAATACCAAAAAAAACAGAAAATATCATTTACATCCATTAAGAGTAAATGGTTTATTTTTGTTGATGTATTGTTGCTGACTATTGTTTCGTCAAAAAAACCTATTCATTGATCTAATAATAAAAAAGGCCATATGTTACCAACATAGAGTCAGTTGTAGCTCTTAGTTAAAGAGACTTCGTTTTGTTAACAATTTTCTTTAATTCTTCATGTGTTTTTCTTATTTTTTTTTCAATAGAGAAGAAAAAGATAGGCGAAGAACAAGATTCTTGATCGTCAATAATATTAAAAAGCATAGTATAAGACCATTAAAGAACAAAAAATAGCTATAAAACAGCAGGCCCTATGTGACACCCGAGAAAAAAGACAATGCGGAACGAAAGAAGCATAAATGATTGATCGAAAAAAAATCAATTATCGTTTAAGTTAGATGTTTATACTGTTTTCTATAGTCAATCCGATTGCATTCCACGAGATAGAAGACTACAGAAACCATCTTTATTTTCACTGATTATTTAATTAAAATATTTTCTGATAGACTGAATGACATTAGCAAACATATTTTTTGTTTTTTGTTTATAGATCAAGATAAATTCATGTTTTATTCTTTGTACGAGGTCATTATTTCCTTGAAATTGATAAACGAGCCGTCGCATCTCGAACACCCTTACATTCCTTTTTTAATTTTTCATTCGCTAATTCGATTCTAGATTAGAATTCATTTAAATGTCGACAAATTCTACAATATCGATCAGGGATTTACCATTGGATTCATCTTTGTTACAACGCATTCTTTTGGCTTTGACGATGTTTGGTTTAGCAATATTAACAATATTTGGTAATACAGTCGTTGTTTATGCACTACAAACGGATCGTCATCTACGCACGGTAATAAACCACGATCATTGATTTGATTAGTTGGATGAGATCTTAGATTACGGATAAATCTCTTTTTTTTTCTTCTCTCTTCTTTCGTCTACTCAATTGTTCAGCAAAAGATCGACGAGACAAGAAAAATGTTTTTTTTTCGAAGCCTAATTAAACAACAGATGATAAGTCATCGTATGTTATATCAATAAGAATGAAAAAGAAATAGTATATTAATAAAACATAATGTATCTTTTGCAAGAATAAAAAAGAAAGAAAGCGAGAAATCTAGTGCAAGAAACAATAAATAAGAAGACAAACGGAACTAGGTAATTTTGCAAAACAAATAAAATCCGATTGTTTTTTGTGCTCTGCTGATCGTCTGTGTACTTTGTTTTGTTTTTTCGAACAAACGATTGTATACATTAGAGAAGGGAGAAGAAAAAACAACACGACTGCTCAAATCCGAGAAAATCAAATATAGACGATTGTGAATGAAAAGAAGAAAATGCACGCCTAGCAATGAGAAAAAAGAATCTAATTTGATCTTCTGTTCATTTGCGGACGACAATGAACAAACATTTGTTGGCTTTTCCTTTTTTTTGATTATTGAATTCGAATAATCTCTTGCGGATATTTTATTTTACAAAAATATTAATTAACAATTTTATATCTTCTGTTTTTCTCTTTAGTAAATTTGAAATTTACAAAACAAAAAATAATAATTAGAAGTCAACATGACTTTATTCGATAGAAATCTTTTTTCAATGTTAATCGTGTGGGTTTGAACTGACGTTGACAGTCACTGATTATCTTCTTTTTCTTTTCGTTTGTGATCGAAAAGCTTCTTTTCTTTTCGAAGATAAAATTACTTTTCCATAGTCAGACTAGATCTACGAATAGAAAACTGTCTCGAATATTCTTTTCTCAAAATTAACAGATCATTTTACCGACATTTTCAAAGGATCATATATTTAATATATTAAATAATTGATAAACAGCAGAGTTTTATTGTCAGCGAACAGATTTCATAAAATCTGCGTTTTTTTTTGTATTGATTTTAGTATTATTCGTGTTTGTTTTTTTCATTCAACAGACAAAAACAATCAGTATTCCTTTTCTTCTTGTTTCTCTCGCTTTCATTCTCTCGATTCTTTTTAATACGATGCTATTCTCGACATGAAAATGTCATTTAATTAATCTAATAACATTAGTTGAGTATATACAGTTTTTTTTTATTTTGACACATGAATATTATCAATGAATATAATCGTTATCAAAATAAATATTCACCATTCAATACCGATATTTTCTCGTTAACAACTGAACGAAATTCGAAAATGAACTTGACATATTCAAATTCATTTGATTATCATTACTATACACTAGCATATCAAATTTTGTTGACTTTTATTTGTATTTGTCTTTGTGTGTTAACAATAATGGGTAATTTATTCGTACTTATTACATTTCGTCGAATGCGTACAGTGAGTAGAAAACGAGAATAGTTACAAGAACAAACCAAAAGAAAAGAACGAAAAACTAATTCTATATGTGTATATGTATGTATATCAGTGGTTTTGTTTTTCGTTTAGGTTGGCAATTTATTTATTCTCAGTCTAGCAACTGCTGATTTAATTGTTGGTTGTTTTGTTATGCCCATTGCTGGAATATATGCCATTATGGAAAAGTGGAATATGGGTAAGTTAATTTTTTATGACGTTATTTAGAATAAAAGAATTTTACGGATGTGTTAGAAAGGTCCATTATTTTCCTTAGAGACATGAGATAATGACGTTTATTGTTTCATTATGTAAAAATTTCAAATGAAATAAATAAAATATGTTTGTTATTAAGGCGTAATTCTCTGTCAGATTTGGTTGTCAGTTGATTATACAGCATCGACAGCATCAATTTTTAATTTACTCACATTAAGTCTTGATCGATATTGGTCAATAACATCTCCACTTCAATATCTCGGCAAACGAACACGAGCACGAGCTTTACTATTAATTGGCTTTGCTTGGGGTTTATCCCTTCTTTGGGTTATACCGATTTTTGGTTGGAATCATTTTGTTACTGATAATACAACATTATATATTGACGTAAGAAAAAGAAAATGAAACTAAATGACGTCATTTTTTTGTTCTCGTTTGATCTAGCCAAGTAAATGTGAACCCGGTTATACGCTTTCGAAACCATTTAAAGTAACAACGGCAATACTAAATTTCTATTTGCCATTACTCGTTTTAATTTGTTTAAACGGTCGAATTTATTATGAAATCAAACGTCGATATAAAAATATTCTCTTACAACGACATTCAAACAAAGTACCTGATCTACCAAGCAATTACAAATTAAATCCAACTAGAAGAAACTCTCATTTGTCAATAGCAATCCCTGTGTGCGATAATGAGAGACAAATATGTTCGACAACATGTAATATAATCGAGAACGAAAGTGTCTATCTACCGAAAACTAACACAGATAGAAATTCGAAATTGCGTATTAATTTCAAAGAAAACAAAACGAATCGACACTCGTTATTAAAACCATCGTATTCATTTGCTGAACCGACTCCATGTCCACCGAATGAACTAACATGGTTGACACATCATCATGAACAATCTCGTTCATCATTGAGTCCACCTTCAACATATCAATCGTGTCGAATCTATTCGAATGAACATCGAGACTCATTTCAATTCTATTCCGTGCCCATTTGCCGTCGATGTTCATTCGCTGATGTAATGCGACGAGGATCATCGACACCATTTCAAGTCTCGTCATCGAAGAATACGAAATTAAATGTATTCAACCTTTGCAACTGCTGTTCATCACAAATGTCAGTCAATTCCAATTATGATTTGTATAATAATAATCAGGCAATTAGTTTACGACGACTTTCATCATCATCATTGACATCATCGATTAGTCGAAAGCAAAATACGATTTCATCGTATAATCTTCAACGAAATAGTATATCGTCAACTCTTCTTCCACGTTCGAATTCTTATATTCCTCGACGTTCATCCAGTCGAACTAAACAAGCAACGATCTGGAATCAACAAGAGAAAGCCTTTCGACAATTATTCGCTATTGTCTTCGGTTTTACATGTTGTTTTCTTCCATATTTTATTCTCTATATGGTCGTTGCTTTTTGTGGTTCATGCGTATCCGAACGTATTGTGACAGCAACGATTTGGCTTGGTTATGTTAATTCAACAATCAATCCATTTTTATATGCTTTATCAAATAAACATTTTCGACGAACATTTCATCGAATACTCAAACGTGATCAACGACGTCAATCGTACTATAACTAAGTATACAACAAAAAACGAAGAAAACAAACTTGTAAAATATTTCCTTCTTCTATTTTGATAAGTAAATAAAAGATGTGTCATTTCTTTTTTCATGCGTCGGAAAAAGGATGTTTATTCAAAAAACATGTTTTCCTAAGAAAGTATATTTACAAAGAGAAAAAAAGTTCTTAGTTCGGCTCTTTGAGATATTCACTCGGTGACCAATGATTAAGTTCAGTGATGATCCAACTTGTATCATTTGCATTCTTACTCATATCACGAAGAAATTTATAATTACAAATAAGAAGATTATCACGCATTTTCTTTACAGTCAATGCCCAGTTCGTCAATGTTTTATCCGAATTTTGCATAATTTCTTCTTGATATAAATGAGGATTTTTGAGTACATGAAAGATCATTGTTATTTCAACCATTCGTGTTTCTATGAAAATCGTGTTAGTTCAATTAGTCGGTCGTTTGATCTCACTTGTTCTTTCGTCTAGCATCATTCCAATTAAATACGGATGACTGAAAACGATTTCATTCTGTTCAACAGATATTTGTTGTTTTTGTTCCGATGATAGATATTGATAATTCTCTCGAATTTCATTGATAGCCTATAAGATATAATCAATCGAAAAACCAACAGTGATTTGTTTATTGATCTTCTACCTCTCGCGTAACAAAACCTTGTAGATCATCGAATTGTTCATTAGCAATTAATTGTGAAACGACAGTTAATGCTTGTCGTGCGCCATCACAAAATGATTTAATAGCAAATGTTGAATCGAAATATGTGCTTATAATCAAACGAGAGAATAGATTTCGAATTAATAATAATGCATTTGGATAAGCTTGATGAGGAATATCCATTAACATTAATGGACGTTGATGTTGAGCCGATGAAATCGAACGAATTTGAGTTGAAAGTAGACATTTCGATGAACGGATTAATCGAGATATCATTTTTTTAAAAAGCAAAACAAGACAGAGTGAGTGAATGAAAAACTATCTTCGATTTGTAAGGTAGACCAAAATCCAATCGAAAAATAAAAGTATCAAACGAATAGATGGCGTTGAATAATAGTAAAATGTACCCGTCAATAATCTGACAACAAACAGACGTGTATAGTTTTCTTGAGGACATTGTTTTGTTAGATAAACTAAGCTCATTAATTTTCCTTCGAAAAAGACAAGATCTTATTGACAGTTCCATGCGTCATTGAGTAGATACGCGGATGCAAACAAGAGAAAAACAGAAATACATCGATTAGAAACATGAAGGACACGCATTGTCTGCTCGAAAAAGATAATAACGCAAAGCCTTTCGTTGTCAATTACTAGGTCGCCAGTTTTTTTCTTCTTCTTTTATTATTTTAATTAGCATCTGTAAATATCAGATGCATATTTTTGCAAAGAAATTAATTATAATTTTAAGCGAAATCAGGAAGAGCTCGAACACATTCATCACGACATGAACACATTGGACGACAGCATTTATGTGTTGTTGGACAATTAGCATCACTTTGACAACGTGAGATCATTTCTTCGGGAAGACAAACACGACGACGACAATGAATATGAATAAGTAGATTGTTACTTGGACATCGACCTGAATAGATTATCTTTGTATTCGGATTTTTATCTTTTTGACAAAACGATACCTTCGTGAACGACAACAGGAGCACTCGAAGTTGATGGTTCAATTGTTGTTGCTAATGCACCAGCAACAACAAGTAAAAAGAGAAGAGCAACTGAAGGAGTAAGAGCCATTGGAGAGAAAATCAATGAATATACGAAAATATTCCGTATCGATTGTAGATTTTTGTTAAATATTTATATACGAGATATTCGGCTGAGAACGTGAACATATGTTCGCACTAAACTTTGATCGAGGCTTTTGAATATTTGTTAAACAATATTTTATTTTACGCAGAGAGGGACAAAAGTAAGAAAGAGAGAGAAAAAAAGGCAAGTTTTCATGAAAGAAATGAAAAAGGATGTTCTAGAAAATTTCTCTATTGAAATATTTGCGTAATAATTGCTTTTTCTTCATTGTTATCATCGATTAAACGTGTTACCATCTTTTGACCGATGCCCCATGTATCAATCCGATCGGCAATTAAACGATCACCGATTGCTTTATTTGAATGTGAACTTTGTTTGGCAAAGATTCGAAGAGTTTGCCGTGGTCGAAGTACAAAACCCGGCGGAAATTGAAAGACAATTTCTGGTTGTTGATCAATTTGTCGACGGATTGTCCAATTTTTTAATGGTTGATCATTGCTACTGTATCGTTCGTTGACTAAACTAACTGAATCAGTTTCTAAATCAACTGAATCAAACGAAATTGGACCTAGAATTTTCACCGAAAAAAAAAACAATTTTAAGTTCGAAAGAAACAGAAAATGCTTTCTTTTAATACCTCGTGCTGTTTTTTGAACGGTCATTTTCTTTGTAGTTAATTCATTGAGTAATTGATTACTTTGACGTGCTGATGAAAGTGAAGCTTCAGTTTGTTGTTGACCTTGTTCAACACGTTTGAGATGTTGTTCTTCAACATCTAACAAACGTCGATATGTTGACAATTCAAAACGAAGTGAAACATTATTTTCTAGGAGATTATTAATCGTATTTTGTTTTTCATTGATTTCATTACGAATTTGACCGAGATCTTGTTCATAAGCATGTTGTTCTTTTAAATGTTCATCTTGAATCTTTTCTAAATCATTGACAATAGCATCAAATATGGCTTGTAGTTGTTTATTTTCTTGTTGAAGTGCATTCAAATCCAATTGATTATCTTTTAATGTATTTGTTAAAGCAACTTTATCCATAGACTCAACGACACCTTCACTAGCTAGCAAACGTTTACGTTCATTTTCTGATTCGATTTCAGCTCGAACTTGTTCGGTTTTAACTCGATAATATTCTTCTAATTCATGAGCTTGCGATTGAGAGAGAACATCGAAATCATGTCGAATATCGGATATAGCTCGAGCTAATTCCGTTCGATAGAATCTCGATACATCAATGGCAGGCGTACCTAAATCATAGCAAAAAAAGATTTACAAAACAAAACAGAATATCGAATTGATTCAGTGGTACTTAGTGTAACTATTTCATTTCGTTGTGATTGATAGATTGCATCTTGAAATGCAGCATGTTCACGTAATGTTTGTACTTCATTTTCTAACATAATTCGTTCTAATTGTTGAGTATCAAGTTCATTTTTTAAATCGTTTAATTCTTTTAATAAACTTTCGGCTAAATGTCGTTGTTTATCAAGATTAGCAAATTTTTCATCGAGTTGATTTTTTAAATGTTCTAATTCAACTGTGGAACCATCGAGTTCTTGTTCAAGTAATCGAAAATATTGTTGATCTTGTTCGTAATTAAGTGCAGCAATCTGTTGTTGCAATTGCCAAATATCATATTCCGAACGTTTTATACGAAGTTCTTGTAAAGCTTGATCACGCAATGAATCATCAATGCCTCGACGAAGATTATTCAATTGTGGATCAAAATTGGATTGAATTTCGATGGCATCACCGCCCCATGCTTGTCGTAAATTCGTTAATTCAGCTTGTAAACGTTGATTGAGATTTTCAAGATATTGCACACGATCGAGATAGACAGCAAATTTTGCGTTTAATTCTTGTAATTCTTTTTGTTCGTCTTCATGTTGTCGAACGATTGTCGTTATAGCTGCAGTTGTTGATGCTGTTGAAATATCATTCACAGGTCTTAGACCACGTTCAACGAGTGTTCGACGAATAACTGTCGAATCTTTATCTTGATTGAAATCATTGCGAGTACTCATTGTCTTGAAGAAATTTTTGCTTCTTTAGGAGAAATAGAAAAACAATCGTTTATTAATAAATGACACGATGTGGTTTTTGAGTGTATATGCGTGCGTGTATGTGCGTATGTGCGTAGGCAAGAAAAAAAGAAAGAAAAAAGAAAGAAAAGACGAGAATCAGTGATAATATGTCTGTAGCATATTTTCTTTTCTGTACATGTACATCGATGATATTCTTCTAGCAATCAGCTGAAATGTCTTCGTCTCGTTTTTTTGCTCTCTTCTTCTTCTTCTTCTTCGACTCGAACGACACAAGCTTGTCCAATCGATTAGTTGTGCTTTTGTAACGAAAGAAGAACATTTACGTTTATTCATCAATATGGTTCGTTTTGATCATAGTCTCCTACGTTTCATTGGTTATGCATCATTGATCTTCTTTCTGCTCATTCTCTGTCTCGTTTTTTTTTCTCTCTTTCGTCAACTCAATATTCGTTGTCAAGATCAGATTTCAAATAATGATTCATTCGATCATTTGGTTAATTACTCAATGGAAAACGTAATAAATTCAAACGATCAGATTAAATACATTTAATTGATTGTCAATATTCGAGTCTCGAGAAGAGAAAAACAAGAAAAAAATGATTGCTACTAATTTCTAGTAACGATTTCTTCATTCGTTCAACTAAAGGTCAAAGAATATCCAAATAGAAAAACGATAAATACCAAGTCAATGTACAGATATTGAATGTCGAGTCTTATTCATTTCATAATGACAATGATAATTAACTGAACAAAGAACAGCAAATGCTAATTATACAAGATGAGAACAATTGTTCTTTGACTGAAATATTGACAGATTTATTTTTCTAAAAAAACATGTTTATTTGTCCTTAGCATTTGCGTAGAGAATGTATTTTGTTTATATTGCGCAGGTGTATCCTTTGTGTAATAAAAACTTGATAATAAAAAAAGAAAATCATTTGCTTTTTTTTCATTCTTTTTCAAAATAAATGGCTCCGAATACGAATTTAGTTTCTCAAAATTGTCAATGGTTTTGTCATAAATTATTTTCCAAAATCGTACGTGTTTCTCTAATGTTTCTTTTAACAATTGGTATAGCCACAATTGAAATCATTTACGGCATTCGAACACATTCGAATTCGTTGATTGCCGATGGTTTATATTCATTTGCCGAAGGTCTTTGTTTAATCGGTGTTATGGTTATCCTACGTAATTCGAAACGTGCACGTAAACTCAACACAACGAATACATTCGGCTATGAACGATCAGAATTATTATTCGGTCTTATACAAGAAGTTTTTCTCTTGTCAGTTTCATTGGGCATCATTGTCGATGCTGTTAATCATATTGTTAATCCTTTACATGTACATTATCCTGAATTAATGATCTATTTAGGTGTTGCAGGAATTTTCGTTGGCGTACTTGGCATAGCCATGTTCTGGGGCTATCATCATGATCATGATATCGAAGAGGAAATCAGTGAAAAAAAGAAAAAAGATTTCGTTGCTTGGACAAGAAAATATGCGAAGAAAAAGCAAAAACCACCGCCGGTTTCGAGAGAGAATACAATTACTGAATCGTCGGAAGTCATGCCACTGGAAAATAGAGATAGTATTAGTCTAAATCGAACAGATTCGAAATTATTAACCACCGAACAGCGATTAGCAAAAGTTTCTCTTCAAGGATACACCTATGAAAATGTTGAACTAGGAGATTCGAGAATCTATGCAACTCTACATGCACTTTGTTTGCACTCATTTGTAAGTTGATATTCTTTTCATTAGAAACAAAATAGTTTTCGTCGTTTCATACCAAGGTTGTTTTGTTAGAATCGGTTATTGTTGTTTTTTCGGGTTTATTAATAAAATATATTCCACATTATGATCCCGAAACTCAAAAAGAAATCAATGGATGGATTAAATATATCGATCCCGTATTAACATTAATTATGGTTATTATTATTGTTATACGAGCCGTACCTGCCATATTTGCAATAAGTGAAATTTTAGTCGAAGATGTTCCCGGAGGTATTAATACTGAAATGTTAATGAATGAGATTATTACGACTATACCAGCTATTAAAAGCATTCATAGTTTTCACATATGGCGGTAGGAATATCGAAAGGCATTTTGATTATATCTTTTCTTTTGTTTTTGTGTGTTCTCAGAGCAACAGCAAAAGATATTTATGCGACAATGCATCTTGTTTGTGAAGAAGATGCTTTAATAAGTACGTGTACGAATGAATACGGTCGAAAAATTCAGCAAATTTTGAAAACCTCTTGTGTACAATATTTTACATTACAATTCGAACAAACGACAATGGTCGATGCTGAACATGCGCCGATCTATCGATGTGTTTATGGTTTACATCGAAAACGTCGAGGACATATGTATGATGAACCATTGACGAGATTTGCTAAAGATGCTATTGTTCATATTCAATAAAAAAATAAACATGAAACATTATTGTTTTCGAAGCAATGAAATATAAAATGAGAAGGACAAAATCGAATGTATTTTTCTTGCATATAGTTATTTTTTTTCTTTCCCTTGAGTTGAGGGTTCGAAAGCATTATTTTCTAAACTATGTATTCTATGCTTTTATTCTGTAGTCTACAACCATTTTTCTCTTTTTTTTACTCAAAAAACGATCATATAGATATGTTTTTTTTCTTTCGTTTCTTTCTTTTCATCGATTTAGTATTTATGCATCATTATCTCTGTCTTATTTGACTATTTTCTTAATAATTCAAGGACAATACAATAAAATGCACGTATTGTCAACTGTTCCAGACGAGTGATTATATGTTTTTTTCTCTCTCTTTCTCATGGTTAAGTATCCAACCACATCAATCGGATTTTTTTCTAACCGCATCTTTGAGCACAAAATAAGCATAGAGAAAAAAAGAAACAAACAAAAATATAGATATATATTGGTAGAGCAAAGTTAAATCGTCGTTTATTTACATTAATTATACCGTAGGTAATGTATACAACAACAACCGTCGCTATCCGAAGAGGTGGTTATCCGCCAGCAGTATATCCACCAGTAGCATATCCACCAGT
>ERZ778023.2143-NODE-2143-length-25831-cov-8.448402_pt1 | contig 25831 bp, 36 predicted proteins | sample MGYA00375753_ERZ778023 | MGnify/ENA primary metagenome ERZ778023 (study PRJEB29350, sample SAMN05389822) | bioreactor metagenome | isolation source: Ammonium sulfate bioreactor | place: South Africa: University of Cape Town | collected 2014-04-04 ... | reverse complement strand
AACCCTAACCCTAACCCTAACCCTAACCCTAACCCTAACCCTAACCCTAAAAAAAGAAAGAAAATAGAAATAAAATCTCATGAAAACTGTAAGAAATTTAGGACCAACTAATTAAGGAGAAGGTGGCTCTTTCTAAATTGGGCTTATTGTTGGACTTACTTTGAGATTATTTGTTAGAATTGTATTAATTATTGTTACAAAACTAATTATAATAGTCTTGGGCAAAGTACTTCCATATTTGTGTAAAAATGACAAACATGGAAATAGCTCAATTATAATAAAGATTTCCTAAATAAAAAGCACCTTGAATCACAAAACTGGATTATTTTTCTTAATTTTGATAAGTGGAAGAATGAAAAAGAAAGAAGTTAGAGTTTATTCTTTACCAAAATGAAATGTTTCTGTAGGTTTTTGTACTATTGGGAATACAGGAGTGGTTGCTGAGAACAGGGTGGCACCATCAGTTGGCTCAAAGCTGTTTTCACAAGTGAATGTTGTCACGTCATGAAAGTTCACTGAGGTTGAGGCAGCCTCACTGTCCTTGTTTTGTGTGCGAGGTTTTCGTTTCGTTTGCCTGTTTGGTAGCTTTGGTTGGCTTGGCGCAAAAGATGCTAATTCGATTGCATATGGAGATCCTGATATAGCCTCCCCGCTGACCTCTTGTTCTTTTTCACCTATAGGAAGTAAGTTGAGTTTTTGCCGTTTTTATGAATAATCATTACCAGTTTGTCGAGGAAATCGCACAGATAATAAATAATACCCAACATGAGGGTATTGGTAGGAAATCGAATACGTTCCTGGGGCCAGGCATTCCATTGATGTGTCAAAACCGTCCATCAACTTCGGTAAACTCTCCAATGAGGGCACCCTGTCTAGTGGTAGACCGAAGGCAGTGCCAGGTGCTTGTTCATTGGGAAAGAGGTCCACCTCAAAGCGCATGTCACTAATCGCGACAGGGTTCCAACTGCAGTCTCGAAGGGTAACAGTGAACGTATTCACAACTCCAGCAACCGGAGTCCCAATACCCTTGCCAACAGATGTGGATGTTGCAGCACAAGGCTCACCTGTAAGTTAGACAAATTAGCAGTAATTCCTTCACCCCCAATGATCAAGAGTTAGTTACCTGGTGTGATGACGAGCGAAATCGGGCCAGTACCGATATCGATCACAGACTCAGGCACTGCCTGATCGATTGCAGAGTACCACCACAAAGAATGCTCCACCGCCACGTACACAATACGAAGCCAATATTCCCCAGCACGTGTTAACTTAGCAGCAAGGGAATAGGTGCCGTCCTTATTATCCTTTAAGAAGCCACCATCTGCAAACACTGCTTCATGTTCGCCGGAAATCCGCAACAAGTTAAACTTTTTCGAGAGCATTGCTGACTCCTTCTCGGCAGGCGGTGTGCACAAAATGGCTTTGAAGATGGCATCGCCCACAGGAATAAATTGCTTTTGCCCATCATAGCTTCGTACTGTCACCTCCACGGATTCACCTGCTTGGAATGTGTAGGAACTTATCGAAGACTCGACGGTGGTTGGTGAAGGAGGTGAGGGTTCGGTTTGCTGAGAAGCCAGGGCCAATGTAGCGATTGAGTAGGAAGGAAAGATTTGGCCATGAACGATGACTTGAAAAGGTGAGCCGGCTATTGCAGTAGCATCACTGTTGCTCCCCAGAAGGATGTGCATTGAAAAGGAGCCCTCCTGATAGATCGTCAAGTTCACACCATAGCTTCCATCAAGGTTGTCGACCACTGTTGGGCTACCGACTGAGGTGATAGCAGCTCCTCCATTCGTTTCTGCGCTCGAGTTTTTGGTGATTACGATGCTAAAAGTCTCTCCACCCTCCGCACAGTTGTTGCCGTAGACATCGCATGCCTGGATCTTGAAATAATAACTCTTCTGCACGAGAATATGCCATACAGACATGTCTTCCTTAGTCAGCCTACAGTGGGGTCCGTGGGCAACTGTTGTTGGGATTCGGTGTGAAGTTATAATCAAGAATTATCAAAATTCTACGCACCACTTCGTCGAAAGGATTCTGCTAAGTCCGGTGACAACTCAGAAAAGGCTATCGTTTGAGTGATGGAATGCCGAGAGTCAAGCATACAGGAGAGAGCAACGTCCTTCAGTTTTTTCGCTTGCAGACGATCGGCCATCTCCAACACATAGGGAGCTGTGTCTGTTTCCAAATCTCTGCCTATTATATACTCACACTTTGGGAAAGGGACAGAGAGAGAGAAAGAGAGGAGAAATTAGTAGGACGAATGCAAAACCTCAACACTCACTTGCTCTTGTAACTCTGTAAGGGTGCAAAGATTTGCAACAGAGAGCATATCCACTACATTATCGGGAGTGACAACAACATTCCCAGTGTACAAGTAACGAAACATGGCCAACAAGACTTCCTTGGATACATCAGGCATCTCGATAATTGCTTGTGAAGATTCTTTCATTCCTTAGTTACGTGCACGGTGCTTAGTAATGCGCAGAACAATATAACGTGCCTACCTGAGGTGAACATTGCGAGAAAGTGTGCCGAGCGAGCACATAAGATGAACTTATGCCCTCTCACCACACCACCATCAACACATGAAAAGCTGATGTCGCTAAGTAACTCGTTATCAACCATCTTCTCCAAGCTATGACTGATCGAAGCTAAAAAACAGTTGTCAACACAACCACTTAACGATGTAAATTGAGTACCTTTTGAATTAGACAGTTGTTCTTCGGCATGCTGAATAAGGGTAGGACAATATGAGAGCCAGACTCATATGGCAGCAAGCAAAGGAAAACATACCTGCACCTGCCTTGTAGCAGCTTGCATGGTTGCCTTCTCTTCGGCGGTCACCAGTGAAGATCCCAGTGCTCGCTTTCCGAGGTACACCCTGGTATTTGAGGATGAATTGAATGACTGCGCTGGCTCTGGCTTGTAAAATCCAATAGACGGCACCAGTGCTCTTGCAAAAGGCTCACGACTGTTATCAGGTAACGTGCTTTCAGCAGGTTTCGCGCCAGCAGGAACAGCCACACCCACGATCTCCTCTTTTTGTAGATACTGTCGCCAGATAGCTGAATAGGCTTCCTCCAAGTCATGTAACTCGGTAGAAGATGATGTCAACACGACCCACGATATGCGCGTCAGCTTCGTCCATATTGGGCTGAAGTCCAACTCAACGCTGGCTGGCCGCTTCGTAAGCGAGCTGAGGAAGAGGACGAGGTTCGGCGGGAGTTGTTGGTTCACCACAATATTGCGCCAAATTTCATCCAACTCAGTTGATGCAAGTACGGGCAGTGCTTCTTCTGAATATGAATCAGTAAGTTACTTTGTAACTACGTCTTTGCCGAAAAAAAGCCAGTTAGGTACCGGAGGAAAGGTCGTCACGACTCGATCGGGCAACACTCATCAAGAGTTCTCGCTCGCGTTCTCTTTGTCGGCTGAACATATCGGCAACATAGGAGATGCACATCCATTTGACATCGAGGAGATTTCGCTTCGTGCTCACCTTCAGCACCATGAATACGTTGTGCACAGTAAGCGCCTTGTGAAGAAGCTTGATACACTGGCGATGCATACACGCGAGCATAACTTCGTATCCATAGGAAGATTTAGGCTTAGCAAACCCATCATCGCCTTCATCAATGGGTTGTGCACTAGCCGGCGCATCTAGCATATGCGGTGCGTTATTGGCCAGCCACTCGCACATCTGCAGAAGCTCCGATATGGTGAGCTCATCGGCAGCCAGAGTGTCGGTGTACATGAATTTGACATAGGCAGCTACAAGTCTAGGATTGCGAAGGCCAGGAATCTTGAATTCTTGGGTCTCTGCATCGGCGGTTTCACTGAACGCTGGGCAGCGCAGAAGAAAGAGTGCTCTGTGACACAAGATGGGTGGCGAGCTTGCAGGATCCCAATCGCCAAACACCTTGAGATCCGGAAACAGGTCTGGATTGTTGACAGCCTTGCCCATATCGGCTGCCAAATTTTTGATATGTCTACTAGCTCGCTCAGCAACAACACTTCAAAAGTTTTGGTCAATGCAATAAAAAAATTTCGTTTTTACAAACCAAGTGTGATTTTGCCCGCATGATACAATCTGAATGGCACGACGATCAAAGTTTTCAACGCGCCGTGGAGTTACCTCTAGCGCGACACCATCCCCCAATCCAAGACAACCCGTTTTGCCTGACCCAAAAGTGTATAAATAGCCCGAACTTGTGAGTACAGCCCTATAATTTTTCGGATAAGTCAATGTCGAAAAGACTCGTCTCGGGCAGGAGTTATTACGTATGGGAAGAACCACAAGAGATATCAACAACACATTCTGATGCTAATGCCTCAACAAGGGTAGGTTCGTTGGTATTTTGCTTCTTCCCCACTCCGCAATTAACTGCTGAACCCCAGGTATAGAGCTGATTCAAATACTCAGTTGAGTCAAATAATCATCCATTATGTTTTTACCAACCTGTCCTGTCCCTGATGGTAAAGAGAAAACAGAAATATAAGAAGTAAGTAAACAAACAGAGACTAAGACCAAAAAAATCAAAAATCATACTCGTTATGGCAGCCATATGTAACCTTCCGCAGCTCGTTTTCTTGACTCGTTTTCCCTTTTTGATATTTGAGTTAGCAAGATTGCGCATCCAAAGAACGGGCATAGAAATAGGAGAAAACCCTTAATGCCTCCACCAACTTCGGTGCAGCTTGATAGTTAGCTTCATGACCCAGTGGTCCCATGCCCCTTTTTTTCATGATAATCAATTCTTTTTGCTTTTTGGTCAGATTGAAGCAAGTAGTCACGCACCACGTATAGACCTCTCCTTCCTCAGTCACTGCCGATGAATACCACTGTGCCCGAGACACCCATACAAATTTTGAAGGTGCGGAATAAAGTTCACCCCCTTCCCTAATGAGGCTGCTATCATAGAGCTTGCCATCATCTAGAAAAAAAGGAAGGGGGAAAATTAGCGATAAATCAATGCGATGAGCCAAACACTCAGAAGATACCTGTAATGCCAAGCACAACTTTATCAGATATGGCGATTTGGGTCAACACAAGCTTGGTATCTCCACACTTTGCAACAATGGGTTTAAGTTCCGTTGCCCCCTGTGAGGGGTCCACAAATACATAACTCCCATTTGCTGTGAAGTCAAAGTTATTTCTTTGGTTTTATACCCTTATTTTTTTTCTTGTACCTAATAACAGTGCTGTGTTCCCTTCCCCACAGGCTATCTGTATGACCGGTGGAAAATGAGCAGGCAAAGGGACTTCTCGCGGCAGGTCCGCTCGCCACGACAGAGTTGTTCCCCAGGCGAGGACTCGGCCGTTTTCTGGATTCCATACAAAGAAATGGTCACTACCTTCCCGCACGCAGCGCAAAAAACCTCACAAACCTCGTAATTCCCACGTTTGATTTCCAGCCGCAACGAGATCTTTCACCACCTCCGCACCTTCCAATATTTCGATGAGGTGTGGGGTAGAATGGCTTTCCCTAGCACCATTTCCCAATTGATAACATTTGCCGTCCCCAAACGAATAGACGAGGCTGGCTTCCATCGTCTTGCGGGATCAAAGAAAATATTTACTAAGAAAAAATTTGGCTTTTTATTACATGAACTTCCAAATACAGAGCGATGTCTTGCCAAGAATAGAACCTCTCGATGCAAGGAATGCGATTACATAGTGTTTGTAGAGCCGAAATGAAATAACTCTGTCACGTTTTCCATCTACAAGAGTGTGCAATAAGTGGCCAGTTGAAAAATCATACACTTCCAAGATGTCGAATGCCCGCAGCACCACAACCTAAACAAAAAAAAAATCGAAGTGGCCGCAAAAAGGAAAGGTTAGGCAGGCCAAGAAAGGGGGGGTATGGGAAGATATACACCTGAAATTCACCAGCCTGAAAAGAATATATCAGAGATGGTACTCTAAACCTGCTATGTGGACGGAGAGCCACATGGATTGAGCTGCTAAGCTTGTCTCTGCTCATGTTCCAACAGGTTATGTGCTGCTCGGAACAGCCAATTAAATATTGTTCCTCTCGCCCTCCAACTGAGGTCATCGTCCAACTCGGGGTCTCTCCCGAGGGGGCAAAAACCACCCTCAGGTCGGTACCGCTTGGTAGGTCATAAGCGGTGAGATTCATTGTCGAACGACGATATTTTTCCGTGACGACAAGAAAGTCTTGCACCCAAGCAATACTGCCCGCCATTTCCACCTATTTTAGGGATTCGTGTGTTAGTTGTTTAGTCTGCGTGTTTTTTGGGGATAAAAAATAAACCTTTGGCAATCCTAATATGTTCACACCCTGCTGTCTTGAATGAATGTAGGCTGGTTTCCAACTCACAGGTATCGTAGCAACCTTAAATGCGCCATTGAAGAGCTTTGCTTGATTCTTGTCTTTGAGGAGCAGTGTAAAATAAACTAACCAAAACTCTTAAAGTCAGCTCGTCTTTCTTCCAAAAATAAAAAAAGCAAAGAGAAAGGATTCATACGATTGTCTGCAGGATCAACTGCGGGATCGAAGCTGATGTCACTGATAGGCTGCGCGTGATGCCAAAAGGGTTCAGCATCATCACTGTCTTCCTGTTTCACAAAGTATGTGCCAGAGTCTCCCCAATACGCGATAACAGATCCATTTAATCGAACTCCGGATAAATTGGATTCACCTACACCCGCAACGGAGAGCCTCTATATATAAAAACAGTAAGTTATTTTGTTAAGATATAACGGAAACCATTGCACACCAGTACCTTTCTAATATTTCCGAAAAAGTCTCGCAGCACGATATTGTCGTGATTTTCCCCCTCGATATACGCGATAACGTCACCCTGCACATCTTTCGCCCGTTTGGCAAGGCGTTCTGCAGCCCTGTGTTTCAGTTCTTTTGTTGCCACCTAACATATTTAAAATATGGGAATTAGCACCTAACGAGAACGCGCAGCGTGTTATGCGTAACGGTTGGTTCCTGATGCCACTGGTTAATTGTCGCGGCAAGATCCACCGTCACGTGGGTGTCACCAGTGATAAGCATCATAGTCTCTTCCGACCATACAACCATTTTCTGTTCTCTGGGTTAAGTAACAAAAAAATGTATACGCCGAAGACTCACCGGTGCTCCTGGAGGCAGTGGGATCACCTTGACCGCTGGAGCCGCTTTCCATAACCTCAGCGCGTTACGCTGGAGCACATTATTAAACCAAAAGTGAGAACTGGTGAAAAAGTACAAAGGGAGCGAGAAACAATACCACAAATACTTTCTTCCAGTTCACGTCAGAAGAATATCCTCGTATGTCTACATTCATTCGCACCAACATACTCCTTAGGGGAGAGCTTAGTGAGTGAAATATGCCAAGGGGGGGGGAGAGGAGGAAAGATTTAGGGGTGAAAAAACAAACACAGCTCACTTCCATATGTCGCTGTCTTGTAATACGCGAAGCCAACGCGAGTTGACTAAAGCAAGGGCGAGAAGGTCGTTGTAGTCATCAAGGAACGAGAAGATGAACAGCAATATTTCATCAGGCAAGCGGCACAAAGCACCTTCTTCGGCTTCCTCCTGCGGCTGCTCAATGGATTTTGCGCACAATCTCTCCATACTGCCTTCCCATGCTTTTGCCCTCATCTCGCTCTCCGCCTTGTCAAATCTCTTGAGTTCAAGCGCCTCTTTTTGCCTCGCCTCCCTATCGCGACCCCTAGCCAATGCTCGCCGTCTCCTGAGTTGATTATGCGACTCGCGAAGAGCAAGCTTTCCACGCTTTCTCTGTTCCTTTGCGGCTAGCTTTTGTTTGGCGAGTTCGATCTGCAGCTTTTCCTCTGCTTCCTCGGTCTGCTTCTGGATGGCGTGGGCTTTCTTTTCGTCGGCGATTCGCTTCTTCTCTGCCTTCCATGCTTTACGATGCCGTTCTGTGCTTTCATGTTGGGGTTGATCAAAGATGCGCCCCTTACAGAGCTCACAGTACTTAGGGATAGCTGTTGCAGCTGGAGCAAGTCTCGAAGTACGACCAACTTTGCCCGCTTTCGTCCCCGGATGGCGGAAAGGGCACTGTGACCCCTTCCTGCACCCCTCCGCAGTTCCGATGAACTTGCAGGTCGCGCTCACCTCCACCATAAAACTCGCTCGCTGTCTCTGACTTTATTGCCAACTTCGAAGAAAATCTGCCCTAAGAGCTATTTGCTGCGCGTCCTCCTCCTTTGCTTTTGCTGTGGCAAACGAGTACTGCTTGTGTGCGTTACCGATCGGCAGCATTCCCCATCTTCTAACAAAACTTACCCTAAAATAATGTAGAATTACCACACCCATGTTACCACCGCGACTACGTCTTTGTTCGTTATCGATCAACCAAGGGTTAGAAACGCATGCGTTGCTACGGGGGATGTCTGCGCCCGCAGCGGAAGACGGGGGATCCGAAAAGGAAAGATCGCAGCACGGAGTTGAGTAGGAGCAGAGGGGTTTTTTTTAAAAAAAGGGAAACGGGTAAGGCGGCATCTCCGCTACTGGAGCCAGAGAGAAAAATCCAAAAGCTCTGCATGGAAGTACCACTACCTCTCCAACTGCAGGGCCTCTCCGCGGAAGAGGAACAACTGATTCTCGCACTCTCAGCTCAGGCGCGATTGCAATATGCAGTAAGTACACCTCCAAGCGATTCCTTTTTGGTTAACGTTCTCGCCCAAGAGTTTCAAGTCTTGGAGCAACTATTGGCTACAAGACGCAAAAGGCGCACCTATGATAGAGCTGGCAGTTTCGATATCTGCAGGTAGGTTGGCGCTTTGTTAACAATTTTTGTTTTTCGAGATGATCTAAGGCTCAATTCTAAATTTATCTGTGCTTTGTGCACATTTTCAACAGCTACACCCCTGGTGGCATTGCTAGAAGCGCTTTCGGCAAAAACAATCACTGGAACGAACTCGGATCCTGCAAACAATGTAAATACCGCGCTCAAGTTTATGTCAGATGACGAAGGCATTAGCACTGCTAACATCCAACCTGAAGGTACTACCGGCCTATCAAGATGATTTGTTGTCTAACACTCTCAAATCTTCAATGATAGATATTCTCGCCAAGAAACTTGATTCAACATTGGGCCTCCTTTGGCTGCTGGTTTCCCACTATCAGATCAGCTACTTTGGCTGCGAGGGCAAGGACCCACCAACTGATCCCCGAGAAGCTTTCTTGGCTCATTTCAACAAAATCTTGGGATCTCTGACCCAGGTGGCCAACTTCTCGTCCTCGTTTCAAGACGGTCTCGCCCTCTGCAACCTCGTTGAAGCTCAAGCACCTGGTCTCATTGATACCAAAAGTCTCGATCCCAGTAATCGGTAACTAACTAAATAGCTTTCTGTCTGAAGCGTTTCTCATGCATCCTATTTTGTAATGACAGAGTGTCGAATATGACGATCGTAATGGATACACTTCACAGAGAATGGAACGTCCCTATCGTCTTCGATTCAGCTAGCTTTGTGCAAACAGACCCTGACGAGAAAGCCGTGATGGCATATTTAGCCCTCTGTTTGACCGCTTTTGAGCGGAAGAAAAATGCAGCAGCCTCGGTTCTTCGCCGCAGACAAACACCACCACCCCCTCCTTCATCTACAGCGCCTCCTCCCGCAGCAGCACCCGTACCTCCTCCTTCATCAGCGCCTCCTCCTCCCAAACCACCGCCTCCACCAAAACGCATCATCGTCGCACCTCGCACGGACCTCAAGTCGGTGGGCGTCAAGATTGCGGAAGAAAAAGAGCGCGAGAGACGCGAGTCCGAAAAGAGAAGCGAAGAAGAGCGACAGCGAAGAGAACGAGAGGCCCGAGCGGCGGAAAAACGGGTTCTGGATCAGAAACTCGCGAAGCAGCACAAAATGGAGGAGGAGAGGAAGGCGAGAGAACGCCGCGAGATGGAGCGGTTGCAACAGACGAAGAAACCCTCACCCCCGAATTTAAGAGCACCTTCGACAACGTCGGGAGACAATCTTCAGGGTGCCTCTGACCCTCCTTCTCCCCCTCCGATGACTTCGGAGGTCGAAGTTACGCAACGTCCTCCATCTCCGCCACCACCAGTGGTGGGAGGAGAGGACACCCCAGCACCACCTCCACCTTCTTTGCCTCCGCCTGCCCTACCAAGCTTCGACGCAGCACCACCAGAGGCACCCACTCCTCTTGTACAGGATGATGCCTCTGCTCCTGTTGAACCGGAGGGGGAGGAGGCCAAGCCCGTCATTCAGATACCGAAACTATCACCGGTCTCACCGCGGCCGCCCATCAACATCGTTTTGCCCACCATCGAGACCACCGAGCTCGAAAATCTCCTTGCAGCGAATTCAAAGGAATCTTCCTCAGGAACTACTCTTCGCACACAAGAACAAGCTACGGACAACAGTGCAGAAGCGCAAGTGAATGAGAAGCCGGATGAACCGAACGCGCTTCCCTCTCTCGCTCCTCCCAATGATGAAGCACTTCAAATCCCCAACATCCGCATTTCTCTTCCCCATGACAACAGCAACACCACGCAAGCCCGCACGGTGATTGGCACACCTTGCCTCCAGTGCACAGCAGACAACAACGGTATGTTTGGTACCTAGTGTCTATTTACTGATTTGTTCCGATTTAGGGACAAGCTGCACCCAAACATATCCGTGTAAATCATGCAAGGAGATTGGAAAGGATTGTCTTTATCAATGCTCCAACTGCATTAAAGCCGGGACAGCTGCCTTGTGTGACGGGAAAGCACCCTGTGTATGTTGCGTGCAAGAAGGCTGGCAGGAATCCTGTTTGCCCCCGCTACAAGAGCTTATGACCGTGCGGTCCCTTCCCTTCTTTGTAAACTGCTGCAACGTTTGCCGCAAGTTGGGTATAGGTAAGGGACTTTTTCAACACTTGCACCTTGTATTTATCTCTTTTGTTTTTTGTGTGTAGGCGAGAAATGTAACAGGGAAGCGCCATGCAACGCCTGCGAGAAGGAAGGGTTAAGCACGAATTGCGGATACTCTTGCGGGCATTGTGTCCGCGAAGGCCGAGGCGGCACATGCAATGGCCGATACCCTTGCGCCAGCTGCCTTCTTGCCGGCAAGGAGGATTGCGGCCCGCTCACCATGACCCCCGAGGAGGCTTTCGCACGCCAGAAGGCCATCGAACTCGAGGAAGCTCGACAGGAGAAGAAGAAGCGCAGACGGAGCAGCGGCTGGGTGACGCGCACGATGATGAAGCTGCGCTCCGATAGCGTGACAGAAAAGAAGGAGAAGAAGGACAAGAAGGATGACTCGAAGAAGAAGAAAAAAGAAAAAGAAGAGAAAGTGAAGAAGGAGAAAGCCGAGAAAGCCGCCGATAAGATCGAAAAGAAGAAAAAAAAGAAGATGCTCGACTGGAACTCGCTTCTCGAAAAGGAACGCGAAAGAGAAAGAAAGAAAACCCTCAAAAAGGAAGCTGGCATCTTGACCGCCCTCGAAGTCGAGCTGGAGAAGCAGCGCTCGTTGGAGGAAGAATGGGAGAAACAGAATGCCATCACCGCAGAGAAGCAGACCGAAAAGCTGCGCGCGGCGGAGGACGTCAGACTGCGCCAACAAGAGACGCTGAGACTGCGCAAAGAGCGCAGAAAGAGCAGCCCCATCAGATCGATGGGCACTCTCGCAGCAGTACCTCGATTCTTGAAAGACGAACGCGTGCCGAAACAGATTCAACGACCTCCTCCGCAAGAACGGAATCGAGCCGCAGAGATGCAAATGTAACATAACCCCCTCTCTCAATTCAGATTTCCTAATCAAATCAAAAAACAACAAAAATTAACAGAGCCACATACTCCACCTCGCAAGCGGACTCGAATTGTGGCGAATGCTCTCGGCCTGTGATGCAGGGCTTCAAAGCGCTGGGGAAGAACTTCCACAAGGAACACTTCCGATGCGCATTCTGCATCCGTGTGCTCTTTGATGGACGCTACTGGGAGAAGGACAAGGTGCCTTGCTGCGAGAGCTGCTCCTCTGTCAACACCGACTTATGCACCATCTGCTCGAAGAAGATAGACGAAGATTCCTACACCGCAGCAATGGCCAAAGCATGGCACAGAACTTGCTTCCGCTGTGTGCGGGCGGGCTGCCACGCTGTTCTCGATGAAAAATTCTACGTAGTTGACAGCATGCCATACTGTAGTGCCTGTGTGCAGGTGTGTTGCTTGCTCCTTCTATCGTCTACCCGTTTTTTCGCTAATCAGTGCTTTTAAATATTGTCCAGAAAATGGTGGAAGCTCAAGGACACTGACAAAAGACCCCTCCCTAAATTTTCGAAAAACTTCTCACGCGCTCTTCCTTTTGTTTTTTTGCAACGATGTCTATTTGTTTGAATATTCCAATAAAGTAAGAAAGAAGTCGTATCCTGCTTCCGGCTATTTCTTTGTGTCTTTTGGTTTGTTCTTCGAAATAGTTCTTGCTTCTGCGATGGACAGAGAGGATTGTTGGTTCGTAGACCTGGCAGAGGAACTGGTCTTACGCATTGCTGCTTGGCTTCCCATACCTGCCATTGTGGCCTTCTCCGCTACCAACCAGCGCTTGCATCGTCTTTGTCATGACCCAAGTAAAACCACCCGCCCGTTTTTTTCGTACAGCAGTCGTTGTTGGTTCCCTAACCTCTCCTCTGCTTTGTTGTTACTGTAACTACCTGTATCTTCATCAAGTCTTGTGCCGAGAGGTAACTCTGGACGGCGCAGCCCTGCGCAAGAAACCAACAGGGACCACTTTTCGAGAGCTAGCACACGCATTCCCAGAAGTGAGAGAGATCAACTTGGTGAACTGTGAGCATTTAGTAAATGCTGACATCCTGGAGTTGTGCTGGTTTGATCACCTCGAACTGTTTTCGATATCTCCAGAACCCACTCGTACCATACCGGGGACCCAACTCAACTCTCTTACCACGGGAGGAATATCCAGAGTATTTCACTGGACGATAGCAAACCGCCTCTGCGCTGACGCAGATGCGCTCTGCCACGTTGCAGGTAACTCATTAATCCCCCCCCCTCTCTCCCCTATATGTTCAAATGTTTTATTCTTAGCTACCAAGCCACGAGAACAACGCGACGCAATGTACCGCGCTGCCTGCGGGAAGCTGTGGGATGCCCTCTGGGTCATACGCGACAGCCCCAAAAAGAGCGAATATTGTTACGAAGACGACGTCAAGAACAAAAAGGTTTACCCAATGCTCTTCCCCTCTCCCCGCCAGACGACTCAACAATAATTACAGGAGGTCCTTCCCTTTCCGAAGCCTATTCTGACAATCAAACGTGACAAAATCGCTCAGCGCATGAACGCTATCCAGAACTCAGGCGACCTCATATCCCCTGTCTATGGGTAAGTTAGACCCGCTCTCATATTTTGTTTAACAACACACATTTGAACCACAAAAGCTCGACATTATATCGAAGCCCCGAAGTACTCACGGACTGTGTTGCTCTGTGGCCTAATCCGTCACAAACCGCGCAGCATAACCTCCTTGCCTTAACAGGTGTGTTGCTTTTCCCTCTTGCCTGAATTGCCTGTTCGTTGTCATCAAATTAACGTATTTTATTCAGCCTCAGAAAGGGGGAAAGTGCTGGTGTGGACGATGGACGGTAAGCTCGTAACAGAGCTCCAGTGCCTCGCCGACGACACGGAAATCTCTCACATAGCGACCTACCGCAACCATGTCGCCGTGCTTCAGGAAAACTTCATCTACATGTGGGAGCTGCACGCTGACACTCCCGGTTTCGACGAAGGCCACGAAAAAGAAAAGAAGTTCAACAGCGATTCCGCTTGTGTGACAAGGCGACTGCTATGGTCATACCGTTTCGCCGGAAAGAGTCGCTCGGCCAAGAAGCGAAGTCGACCGCTATGGATGCGGCCAACTTCCAGAGGATTATCGGTCTCCATCTACTACGCAGCTGGTGATGGTGATACGACCGCCGCCAAATTGCGGGTCACTGCACTCTTCACCAAGCATATCCTGCATCTGGATGCGAATACTGGCGAGGTCCTCGAGATCATCAACTTCAACGTCAACAAATCGAGCGGCAAAACGGGTGACCTCAAGACATACACGAACCAGCAATGGAGTACCGCTACAGGGGATGTATTGCTTTGCAGCTGCAACGACGCCGTGGTGAGGGTCTTCCGTGCTGTCACGTCTACAACCGGTCCCGAAAGAAAAACATGGTTTCCCCCCGAGAGACACATCGAGATACGGCCACCATCGAAAGTATCCAATAGCTTCGGATCTCGCTCAAGAGAAATCGCGTTAAACCATGATGGGTCCTTGGCTGCTCTTGCCCTTAAAAGTAATGTAGACTACTACTACAATATCGATTTAATGTATTTATTTCTATATGCACAGATGGAGAGGTTACGATCTGGGATACGCAACGCGGTACTCTAACTTGTACAATCAGGTATCTGTACATTTTTGATTGCTATTTACAAAGGCGACACAGCCAAGTTAATAATTTCTCTCTCTCTCTTCTCATCTTCAGGCACAAGCATGCATCAAAGTACCTTGCTTTTCTAACGGATACGGTGATCGCCAGTGTCACGAAGAAAGGCGATATCTACATATCCCGGATTCCGAAAGCGGAAGAAGGCATTCCACCCGCTGTTCTTCAGACGCAAGACGGAGACATAGCCGGCAAGAGGAGATGGCTCAGCCTGGCGATATATCCTCATCCAGAATTGTTCATCAATCCGCCAGAGCCGGTGACCGTCGCAGCGACCATCCTCGAGGCTGAGAGCGTAGAATGGCGTTGGTTTGAAGCTTCTTTTGGCAGCAATTCTCCTCGGGCAATCGAGGCAACAATAGATGATTGCGTGCGGGGGGAAGGAGATCCAACGGTTGCAGCACCGGCTGTTTTCATGCAAATTGGTAACGGCAGCCTCTTCGTGAGCGGAGGACAAACTCAGCTCGGAAGATACACATGTGCGTTAATTTACACAGTTATTCTCGTTCAAAGGGAAATGCTAACTCCCCTCGTAGATCGCTACGGAACCTATATTACTACGGTGTTATCTCCCCTCGAAGGTAGCTCTGATTCGAAGTCTCCCACCCTGCAATTGGATACGCAGCTGCCGCTCATGGCAACCTCTCTCGACAGGCACGGCAGGTTTATCGCTGGGATAAGCGATAAAAGTTACGTGGTGTTCAACGTTGCGACAAAGGCGCTGGTCTTCGAAACACCCATCCACCCACATCCACCACCCAAAGAGGCTTGGTGTTTCACCCCCAATATTCTGGTGCTGCCCTATGAGAGGTAGGTGGGATGAGGAGTTATATTTATTTATCAATAGTAGTACTAAATACGTTATTATCAGCACCGACAATAGAAATGCGCCTTATGTGGTGGTGAACTGCAACACCAGTGGGGCTGACGTGATAGACACAGCAACAGGAGAAAAGAAGTTCCACTTCGGAGAGGGGCTCATGTTCACTACCACAGTGATAGATCCCACTTTCAGGTAACTATTATTGGGAACAAATGCTTTGTTGGACAATTGGCAATAGATGATGATAATGCTGAATTCCTCCACACTGTATAATAGATACCTACTTACGGGGGCAGTCGTATCGCATCTCGGCCAATGCGTTGTATTTGACTTTGGGAGTCCCGGAGCGTTGCGTCCTCCCAATATCCCATCGGCCGAACCAGTGCGTTGCATGCTTGGAAGCTCATTTACAACAACGGAACCTTCGAGCTGTGCTTTCAGCCCCGATGGCAGCACCGTTTGCAGTGGGCACGCCGGGGCTGCTGTGTTAGAAATGAAGTACTACACACCACTCGCGCATCGCCATTTCATTCTTAACAGACGGGTACATAAAATGATGGTAACTATATTTTATTTCTGAGGCTATAGGGTCTCACCCTCCTACTCCATCCCCATTTAAAAGCCGTTAGAAGATGAGCCAAGGGGCAGCGAGAGTATCCGATGCGTTCATTGGAGCAATGATGGCAAATGGCTCGCCTGTCTGGAGCAGGGAAGCCGAGGTCCCTGGTAATCAATTCACCTCCCTTTGCGCTATATCATCAATTCCCTCTTTCTCTCCCAACAGGGGCCTACCATTGTGTAACACACTGCTCCGCGTGTTCAGAGCAGAGATAGACTGGCCGGTTGTAGCCTGTTACGATGTGGCTAGTCTTGCCACAACGTTCTGCTGGAAGGAAGACGATTCGGGATTCTGGATAGGTCTTGGTGCCGGTAGCGTTACCAGCTTACTCTTCACCCCGTTGTTTTAAAACAAATTGCGTATTTAAAGTGTGCAAATAAATAAATATTTCTGCAAGCGGATGCTGCAGTCTTCAATTGCTCCCCTGCCCCCAAGGGTCATCGGTTCCAAAAAGGCTGAGGGAAAATGCCTTCGCGGTAGCGGAGGTGGCCATCCAATCGAGAGGTAGCAGGAAGTTGATGCAAGTGGTGTTCACGAGGGTCCCACCCGAGGCGAGGAACTGCGTAGCCATGTCCAGCCCGCATGGCACGGGAGAGCCTTGCACGGGAGAAGTGAGGAGGCCCACATGAGGCACCTGTGGCAAGCGGAGCAGCCGGTGGCCTTGCCTTGTGTATGTCAGCGAGGAATAAGCTGCATTGGCCCACGGTGTGGAGATGTCCAGATCCCCGTTGAAGAAGAGTATCGGGATGGAGGTGTTTGGGTAGTGATGTGCCCACTTGTCCAACGGATAGCGCGGCCAAGCGTCGTACAACCCTCTCGCATGTTCCATCACACTGAACGGGCCTGTGAAGAGCTGCAGACGAAATGCTGCCCTCATGTCCGTCACGGAGGGAGGCGGAGGGGATTGCACCCCCTCCGATAGAAAGAGATTGTACAAGACAACCTGACTGAGTGTGCATGAATCTCGCCCATTCATCTTTCCAGGCTTAGGCCCAACCAATGGCTGGGGATTTCGCATGCTTGATCCACCAAATTGTTGTTTCCATAGATGAATGATTGCATTCACGTCGTCATCGTCACAACGTACCAACCTTCTCACCAAGGGTGGTACGAACGCGTAGGGCTCTCGCGCAGCTCCCGTAAGGCTGCCGAATAGAGTTTCAAGGGCCATACGCCAGTCACCATCTGGAGCCATCGTCTGCGCGGGGAGCTTGGCGATGCAGGGGAGGGTGCCTTCGTCTGCCCTCCAAAGGAGATCCTCCATAACCGCTGTGGGGTCGCGGCCGTTGCCGGCATTGGCGTTGCAAAAAGTGTCCTCGGAGCAGTACATCAACACTCTCTTGCCAACCCAGTCGATGTTGTTGAAGGCCTCGAAGTAATTCCAGCGGTCCGGCACGTCGAAGCTCTCAATCACACCCCCCGCGACTTGCTGGGGATACATAGAGAGATATCTTTGACCCCAGAACGTTCCGAAGGAGTTGCCCTGAATGTAGTTGGGTTCGTTTCCGAGTTCATCGATAAGGAAGGCAAGATCGTGGGAGGCTTGTGTTATGGTGAAGTAAGACATCCCCTGAGTCCCAAAGTTAGCAGCATAGTACTTGGCACATGCTATCGATGGAATGTTGAGCGCATTGGGATCGTCTGGACAGTCGAGTCGCGGCACAGACTCCCCTGCACCCCTAAGATACATTGGGTTTTTGAAAGGCGATTTTCATTTTCAATCTCACCTGATATCCGGAGCGACAAAGTCAAAGCCCAAGCTGTTGTAGTAGCTCACCCAGAGTGGTGAGTGTTCTGCGAAGCAGCGACCACCCACGCCCGAACCACCATTGAGAAACCAAACGGTCCCTATCCTCTTGAAGTTTGCTCAGCACCAGATTTTTGGGGGGGGGGGGAGGAGGAACCTGTGCTGCTGTGCTGGGTACTACAGAAACGAAAACGGAGATGTTACCAGCGCCAAGATTGTTCCAGTCAAGAGGTACCGAGACGTTGGCGCATTGTACTCCTGAAACAGATGACTGCCAGGGACAAGGCCCCCAGCCTCCCGAACACGTCACAACCAACTGAAGCAACAGCAAACCCAAAACGCGAGCGTACGGAGCCATGCGATTCTTCCTCTTGCCACTTGTTCTTTTACTATCCACAACAACCTTTGCTGTTCTTAAACCATGAGAGAAAGAGGAAGAATTCCCTCTCCTGCCCGAAAAGAAGTTTTCCCCACACCAGGTGTGCCGTTTCCTTCTGTCGGGCTGCGCGGATGATGAATAAATAACGCATGTATTGCTTTTTGCAAGGAACACCTGTCCTTCTTTACAACACACATGAGTCATCCTACCTTCAAACAGTTATTCCTTTGCTCTTGCCGTTTCGCATTTTACTGCTGGGGGCACCGAGCGCTGCTTTCTTTTTCCTTTCCTTGGGCTTGATGATCAACGATATAGGAGGGTGACCATTGGTGGGCGTGTCCACAATGCGCTTCGTCTTGCCGGTCCTACCTTCTTTCTCCTTCTTGTCTTCGGAAGCCTTCTTCTTCCTCTTCTTCAGTCTCTTCCCTCCTCCCTTGTTCGTCGAGGCACTCTCTTCGGCATGCTGAGAGGAAATAGATGACGTCATCGTTGTCGTAGTTGAACTTGTTGAAGTAGTAGTGGCAACAGAAGCAAGAGGAGGCGAGTTGGGGGTGGCAGCAGCCGACACAACAGCAACCGCTCCGATGACAGGTTGCTGTTGTTGTCGCTCAGCCTGCTTGAGCAGCTCCATGAGGGGCGGGACGATATCCTTCCGCTTGTTCCACATCTTGTCGAACTTGTCGCAATACTTTTTCAGCACCCCTCCTTTGTCGGGTATCGTCTTGTTGCCGCCATAGTCGACCACCTGCCACGAGCTGCCGTCCCATAACAGGTTCTGTGGCTTGAAGTTCTGCAGGTAGACCCCCGTAGAGGCGACATCCCTGAAGAGCTGAAGGAGCAGCACGAACGATTCGTCGTCGAGACTGCAACCGCCTTCCGTCCACTTGGCAAACCACTCCACCCCCGTGATGCCTTCCACCCACTCCTTTACACAGTAGTCGTCCCCCGCCTCCAGGATGGCCGTGTACGGCACCACCTTCAGCTCTGCGAGGTACTCCATCTTCTTCTGTTCTCTCTGCATCGATATAATCTGCTCGGGTTCGTATTTTACACAAACCTTCAAACCCACTATCCTCCCATCCTGTGTCTGTGCCTTTAATATTTTGTTTGAGTATACTTTCCAGGAAAACAGAAGCATCCAAAACATACCTTATATACAGCTCCCGTGTTGCCTTTACCGCCACATGAGAGCACCTTAAGCTTATATTTATCAGTCTTTACAATAGTTCCCTCCTTCAAATCGACTTTCTCGCCGAGCACTCGTTTCCCTAACCGTCTCTTCAATACAATATCCTGGGAAGAGAGGAAATGATATCTTTAGGGTTAGTACAATAAAACAGCTTGTGCACAAGCAGCAGTTAAAAAAAGTACCTTCAAGTCAGCGTCGGCGTTGAAAGGAGGACGAGAGAGCACAAATTTACTCACGTCCCTATCACAATCTCCTTTCTCTAAAACCTGCTTCACCATGTCTCGTAGGACGTCCATAGGAAAATGTCTCGTAGTGAACACCCACTTGGCTAGAAACTGCAACCACAAATTCGTTATGAATCAACCTCGTATTTCAAACAAATTTCACACAAACCTTGTTCATTACAGCTGAATGATTAATCGTTAAATAGATGAGGTCGGGATGAGAAGCCCAAAGCGGTTTTGATAGCACGTCGCGCATCACCGCTTCTGTAAAACTCGCAACATTATCTTCTTTGGCAATCTGAATTAACGATTGCGCAAATTGTAAGTTGCGAGATGCACCTGGCGAAGAACGATAAATCAGAGAAGATGGAAAATACAGTGTGTGTCTTAATACCCTTTTGATGCGGTAAAAGTTCAAGTATGCGAGGAAGAAGCCGCAAGTAAACTTCAGGAGAACCTGCGATAGCCTCCCCTCTCTGTAATTTGGTCTTTTTTGGCTGCCCAGGACCCACTCCGTGCTGTTCCTAGTTGAGATTGAGGTCAAACAAAGGATAATTTGACATCCTCTCTGGTTTCGTACCAAAAATGAATGAAAGTCGGCAATAACTGAAAGACGGTTCTGCAGCTCAAGCGCATACCCTTCCAAGGTCTGAACCAATCCTCCCAATCCAACACCTTCGTAAGTACCCTTTGGTGTGTTGAGTTTAAATTCTGCTAATGCCTTTGCGAAGCTAACGATGTGGCAATTCATCATTGTGTAAGGGTTGTCCATAAACTCATCCCCTTTGCACGTTGTTTGTTGTGAGGCTTCGTCATCTTCCATTCCCCTTCAACTGGGCAATAGTATGTGCCCTTCCAAAGCTGTCTGTCGCGACGGGTTGTTAGGCAATTATCCGCACAAAAGAACGACAACTTGTCTGTTCTTGGAAGTGTACGGAAGACATCAGATGTGGCGTGACCAAGCAAACAGCCGGATCAGCAAAGGAAAACTGTATTCAAGAATCAGAATAGATAAAAATGCGGACTGCTTTTTCGGATGAGCAGCCCTCGTTCAATGCCCGGACTGGAGGGATCGGAATCGTTCCGCGTCTCGAGTATACAATATAAACAGTCCACCCCAAATCCCCCCATATCCGCTTCTTCGGTGAACGTCGCCGCACGAAGGAGACTGCACCCACCACTCTGCTGTGATATGATCTCCGACAACTTTGCTAGCGCACTATCCGCTGTTTTGGTATATTATATATATGTGGTTAACGAAAGAGGAAAGGTATAGGATAAGCAAAGTAGGTACCACCTAATCGTCCGTCCTCGCTGAACCATCGCGTAAACTGATGCTCGATGCGTTTGATGAGTACCTCGGTGTCAGGGGTGGGCAGGTTCTGGCCTGTGTAGTCCCTCCAATTTCGCCAATCCGCCGGAACTTCAGATCCTACAAGAATTTCGGCCGCTGCGTTGGAGAGGATGTTCATCTCGAAGTCGGCTTGTTCCTTACTCTGCCGCTCGATATCCTCTTGTGTCCTGTTATCAATTTTAAAAAAATGAATCAACCTTTCGCAAAGCTAAGAATGTTACGTACTGGCAAAGATGCTTTTTGGCGCCACAATCGCAAGTGACGTAGTCTGATCCCAGCGCCTTGAGGTTATGGCCCGCATGGCAGTTGTGCGCACAGGACTCGCAGATCGCATGCTGGGTTTGATTGAAATTTGCGCAGGTGGAGCACTGATAGTGTGGTTGAAGTAGCGGGATGGTGTGGTTGGGTGATATATCGTAGGAACATTTATCTGTCCCCAATACAATTAATGGCTTGGGCCGTACACATCTGTTAAAATAGAGCATGAATAACAACACACGCAAAAAGAGAGAGAGAGAGAGAGAGAGAGAGAGAGAGAGAGAGAGAAAACCGTTCTCCAGTAGCATGGCCGAGCTGACAGCACTTGCATGCAGCGGTGGGTTTTCGATCGGAGAGGGCGCGAAGAAAATACCCTCCAATACTCGACGATGAATATTCCAGCACATGACCGCGATGACAACTCTGTGAGGCGCATTGTAGACATATATCCATCGAGTCTCCGGCCCTCTCGACAGGAGTCGGGGCGAAGGAGGACAGATATGAGAGGAATGCGGACACCTGATTCTCCTCGTGGGTGGCCGAGGACTGCGAGGCCTCGTGAAAGAAGGGAGCACAGGAAGCGCAGATGATCCGCACGTCGGTCGTCTTCTCCCCCATGGTGACCGAACTGGGCGAACCCTTGCCTTCAGATGAATTCGTCGTATCCCTCCCATGAAAGACTTCGTCCATGATGGAGAGACTATTGTTGTAAGCTGCCATGTCGCGTGTCTGATAGACCCGCATGATCCCATCTATCCCGGAGACCACAAGCGAGTGGCACAGTACCGTAATGGCCATGCATGCGACACCCTCCATTTCTATCAGCGTCCTCAATAGAGTGCCATGCTCGAGATCCCAAATCCGCACTCCTTCGTTTGACCCGATAAATAGCAGATCCCCTTGTTTTTAAATTTTAAAAAGCATCAGTGAGGAACCCATGAGTGAAAGATATAGCTTTATACCAGACTGTGCGACACAAGTAACCGCTCCTCTCCGACAGGCATTATACTGTTGCAGCATTTTGCCATTGTTCACATCATCAAACACATCCCACACCTCAACAAAGGAGTCATGCCACGCCGCGATGTGTCCTTTACATACGAAAAAGATCTAAGTTAATTCGTAACACCATTTTTAAAAATATATAGGTACCTTTGACACCCGGTCGCGCGAGGACGATGAAGTTCTTCTTGGCAGCACACCCCAACACAATATTCCTCAACCTTCCCTTCTGTACATCCCACACAGTGCACAGCCGCCCCTTCTCGCTCTGCCCATCGCCATGGTCCACAAGGAGACACCCATCCACCTCCGCCACGTTCTTTATCCTCACAGTGAGTTCTTTTGCCTCGTATGGTGTTGTCGGCACATGAAATCCCCCTTCACTCTCATTCTCCGTTTGACGTTTCGCTATCCGCAAATTGGAAGCGATGATCACACCGGATTCAAGATCAAAGATGGAAAAATCCCTATATTTATGAATATATATGAGACAAGACAAAGGAAGGAATTAGGGTTATACCTGGCTGACGCGCTAATAAGTCGTTTTTCGGATGCCATAATGACAAGATCCCTAATCGGTTCTGTTTCGGCGTCCAAATCTACATAACACTGTTAACAAATCGCAAAAGTTGGAATAATAATTTCAATACATACTAGGATTTTTTAACCGCCAAACCACCTCCGATTTTATATAATCCCAGAAATAGATATCCCCTCCGTCCCCATTGGTCAAGAGCATCCCCTGTGGGAGCTCAAATGCCGAATTAGATGCCCTCAATCCACCTAATTCGTGAGAAATATTAGACCTCTACCAATCACGATTTTATCCACTTACGTGCTCGAGCAGCCTTGGTACCGGCCGCTGCAAGAGTTGCCTCGAATTGTGCTCCTATAATACCTCTCTTCAGCTGCTGTTGGCTGATAGCCATCACTATATTTGTGGGACTCCTGTAGCTCGAAAATTTGCTGACCATATCTCCGGTTTCAAGATCATATAAACTTTTTTAAATATATAATATTAGTATCTTGACGTGGCAATATAATTATAACACCTACCGAACCATGACAAGATAATCGTTGTCGGTCAGGGCATCATCGCTCTCATACTCCTCAGGAGTGATATCGTGCACCTTGGCTCCCAAATCAATTATCTTGCCTTCCTATTATATATTAAAATATATTTTAGTACCAGCAAGAGGGGAAAGAAACAAGTTTCTTACAGTATTTTTGATGATAACATTCTCGGGGGCCTTGAATTCTTTCAATCGAAGCGCCGCTACGCTTGCCGGGACGAACGCCAAGGGATTGTTATCGAGGCGCAGGATACGGAGTTTGGTCATCGCCCCCAACTCCTCCGGCAGGTGGGTAAGCTTGCAGTCTCCAAAATCGAGTTCGGTCAGATTGGTCAGCCTCAGCACAACGTTGGGGAATTCTGTCAACTCGGTGTGAAATAGCCGCAGATTAACCAACCCAGCAAGGTCCCCTAATTGGTTAAAGGAGACATTAATGAGATACAAGGGAAGGAGTTAAACTAGTTACCAAGCTCATCCGGCAGTGGATTCGTGCCGATGGGATTTTTTGATAATCGAAGGAAAGTGAGTAGAGTGAGCTCCCCAATGTCCTTCGGTATAACCGTAATGTTATTCTCGCCCACATCAAGAAATTCGAGACTCTGTAAAAAAAATCGTCTAAGACCGTCAATAAACTACAATAGCGGTACCTCTTTGAGCTGACACACTTGGGTGGGAAATGCGGCGAAGCGGTTGTTGGAGAGAATGAGCACCCGAATGTTCGTCAGCGTCTGGAAATAGCGATCGGGTATCGATGAAATGCTGTTGAAGCGCAGATCTATGTGGTGCAGTACAGGACGAGTGCCACCAGGTGCCGGTTCCGCTGTAGGAAGATGCAACAGTTCCTCAGGCATTTGGCGATACCCTGATTGAAGAAGATCGTAGTAAAGTCAGGGATGAAGATGCTAATTTTCGATCATCTACTCAAACATTACCAGCATGATTAAGTATAATTCTTGCAGCGTCAAGAGGATAAGGGGTTCGTTCGGCGTCGAATACAAAATCGCTAGAACGCTTGACACTGGTCTGTGCCACAGCAGTAGTTGGCCAATCGTTACTCATAGAATGATGCAAATTCGTGCGCACAGTTACAGCCAGCATGGTTTTCGTTCCCCTGAATTTTAAAGGTAAAATTAACTCTGGGGCAAGATTACAGTCTGGGGTGGAAGATCTTCACGTACACTTGTAAGCATATGGGTAAGGTCAACGAAGGAATCAGATGTTTTGGAGTGAGCGTCGAATTAAACAGCAGTTGTGTTTTCTCCCCAACTAACCGGCCAGTAAACAACTCCCAAACGTACACTTGTTGCGAAATTCCCGAAAATCCAAAGATATAACTCCCCACAGTGCGAAAATGACTAACTTTGAAGCCCGGAACTGAGTGCACCACCATTTCCCCCTTGCGCCAACGTCGCTGAACGAGCAATTCGTTCACAAGATAATCTCTAGGCGATTCCAAGTGCTTGATTTCATTCCAAGCGTCGAAGACAAGATGTCTGCGACAGAGATCGCGCCAAAGAATGTCCGAACAACTCAGCGAATACCATTCATGTGTAACAAGAGAAACTCTTGCAAGATCATCCGGCCCAAGAAAAGAAAATATGTGAAGGCACAAGAACGGTTCGTTCAACGCTTGAGCCATAGCGTTCTCCATCGCTGGCTTGGTGTTGCCGCTTGTGGTTGCTTGCTCTTCTTCGAATTTCGAGATTTACCGCAAAGGCGGGATAGGTGCTATTTATTGTTGCATCGCGGCAGAACACGTTCCCTCAAACGCGCACAGTTCAGTCCTGGGAAGAACAATTAGGTTTTCTAATCTAAGATTCTATTAGCGCAACTGTAACATACCTTGTTTCCCAAGTGGGTGTCTATCTCCTCTAAAGCCTTCCGGAAAATATTTCCAAGAGTCTCAAGTTGTTCCCTGCTGAACCCATCAAAGGACTCTATGTCCCTGTGCACCCGCAGGATCGCCTCGTATTTTTCATTCCGGGCGCTCTCTTCTCGTCTCCTTGCGAGTTCTAGATCTTCTTTCTCTTCTCGTTCTTTCCGCCATAGCAGCTGTTGATGCTTGCTCCTCTTCTCCGTGAAGGCATCCTCCCCACCGTTCTCGGGTGCTCCGACAGAGGACCCACGACGCTCCCACACCGCATGCTTCTCGAGCCGCAATTCGTTCTGAGATTCCAGGAATCCCTCAGGAGGAATCTTTTCGCTTGCCATAAACAGTTTGATCAGCTCATCCCTCTCGTTGCCTCCGAATGCTATGGCAATCTCCCCAGGCGTCTTGCCTCGCGTATTCCGAATGGTGGTGTAGCAGAGCCTCGTGGCCAACAGCATCTTCAATATCTTCTTGTCTCCCAACGCTGCTGCATAGTGTAGCGGAGTATTCCCTTTGTCATCCAGTACGTTCGGGTCCCCTTGTGCAGCTAACATCAGCTTCACCCCCTTTGGATACTTGCTCCTCACTGCCCTATGCAGCGACGAGTTTCCTTTCTTATCCTGAATAGGAGTGTTTAAACACTGCTAGCCTTAAAGAAAAGTTATCATACCTGCAAATTTACATCGCCGCCACTCGCAAGCATCAACCGAAGCAAGGCAGGATAGGTGATGAGCTGTGCCGCATAATGCAGAGGGGTCGCGATGACGTCATCGGGTTTGGTGAGGATCTCCCGCATCCCTTTGCCCGAGAACAGCTCGCAGTAGAGCTTCATGATGTGCTTGACGAAGTTCTTG